>SXGR01449410.1_pt1 | contig 19474 bp, 11 predicted proteins | sample 3174711 | NCBI WGS metagenome assembly SXGR01 (sample SAMN11356860, study PRJNA531348) | freshwater metagenome | isolation source: freshwater sample F1-60 | place: China: Fuxian Lake, Yuxi | collected 2017-12-25
CCCCCTGGCCTACGGCATTGTGGTTTGTGTGACAGGGGGCGGGCACCACTAAACTATTGTCTTATTTTGTCTTGGTTTTTGGGAGGGCTGGATACTGGGCTGGGCAATTACGTCAGGCGTCGAATCTGTACTGGTTGCTCAAGTGTGCTGCGGTCGATTGTCCCCGTGTGTCGCGACGGAATGACATCCCGGAATTCTTTCTTCAATTCGCCCAAGACGGGGTTGCTCATTTTCACATAGAGCTCCGGGTGTTGAAATATATTGCCTCCCACGAAAATATCCAGATGAATGTCGGGGGTCATCAGGCACGGGAAGAAGTGACCGAATACTAGAGCAGACGCTTCGTCTCCGTCTTTTGTTGCTAGATAGTTTGCGCGCGCGATGATGGTCTTGACGAAACGCATATCGAATCCAAATACGCCAATGAATTCGGGGGAGATGACACACGATGCTCTTATGATGAAGCGATACATGGCGCGAACCATCAGTGTGTTCTGGACAACTCGCGAGGCGTTAATGCGGATTTCGCGGGACTGTGGCCAAAATAAACTAGCACCATTGTCGACGCGGATGATTGCGGTGCCTTCAGCGTGGCGACTTGATCTGTTTCCCGTATTCAACCATTCTGTATTTGCGTCCAGATAATATTTGACTGCTAGATGAAACGTGTGTTTAACCGCATAGACCCAGTGGTCGTTGTCGGGGCCTGGGTCGGAGACGACGTCGTATGAGGTTCGCTCTCCACGGCGGACGCTTTGGACTTTGGCGCGCAGATCGGCCCATCTGACTGCTGATGCTGATACGGGGTCGGTCGGGTCGGTTGCGTGGGCGCCGATAAGTTTAAGGCACTCGCGGGCATAGTATTCCGCCTTGTGAAATGATTGTGCGCCATATATAAACTCGGGATATGGGGCGAGTGGCACTTTGAATCTATTCGCCATAAGTTGTTTCAGGGTCACCTGTAATTGCTCGGGGATATTGCGCATGAGGTGTGTGGCGTAATCCACGTATGGCGCGGCGATTTGGTTGGTGCGGTTTTGTGAGCCTGATGCCCGACGCAAAACGTGGTGAATTGCGTCATGGTGGAGATTGTGGACATAGTGTTTGTCGCGGTAATTGTTTAGGTGCTGATTGACGATGGCGGGGGTGTTGGTTCGTTGGCAACAGAGGCGAATGGCGAGGAGAGCAATGAGTGATCCGGCGACGGTGCGAAGGCGTTGGTGTTGTTGAAGGGCGCTGATTGCGGTGACTTGTGCCCTTGCTACGCTGTGTGCGTCGATGAGAGTATAAACGGATAGTGGTCGCTTGATATGGGTAATGGATTGCTGGTGTTGAATGTGTTGAAGTTTGCAGCGCAGCAAGAATGGGTGAAGGATGTCGGGGACATGGCGGCGCTTGGGCTTGGGCGTGGCGGTGGTGACGATGAGTCCTTGCTTGGTTGCCTCTGCGTGGACGTTGTCGCGAATTTTCTCGTATCTGGTCTTGTAAAGTTGGCGACGTTCGTCATCATATCCAGCAATAGGATGAGGGCGACGCGCGCGTGTTTCTTCGGTATCCACGATGACAAGAATGAGCCCATATTTGGGAAGTTCGCCGGATGCAATTTGTTGGCGACGGCGTTGGCGTCTTTCGAAGCGGCGCTTGTTGCTTTTGTTTTTCCATACGTGAGCGAATCCTTCAGCCGCCGCGCCTTCGGCTTCCACCATTTCGCTTTGAAACTCGTGGTCGTAGCAAGCAGGGAAAATCTCGGTTTCAGACACTTCATCGCTGGGGGAATGCGGCACACTTTCGTCATCAGATGGGTTATCCCACATTCGATAGTTGATGTTGAAGAAATCGTTTTTGCGCGGGAAGTAATGGACGGTAACGCATTCGCCGATGGCGTTGGTGTACTGGACAGACTCGTTGCTGGTTCCGACGTGGCAGCAACAAGTGTCGGCGCTGGAGGGTTCTTCGCAACACTTTTTGATGAATGTTCGCTCGGGTGGGACATTTGCGGGGTCGAAATTGGCGTCACAATAGTTGGTACGCACGACGACGAGTGTTTTGGGGTGTTGCGGGAGCGCGTATTTCATTTTGTCGAGCAGGTGGCGTGAAAGTGTGTAGTCGGGTTGTGGAGCGGAGGTTGGTGCGGGGGTTGGTGCGGGTTTTGGTGTCGGGGTTGGAGTAGCGGTGAGTTGCTGAATGATGTGTAGTTGATTTCTGAAATGTTCCATGGAGCGCGTGGCGTGTGTGTGATGAAGCGCGGCGATTGCGCGATGGTATGGAAGAAGTGTGGTATTACCTCCGGTGATGAAATGTTTGTAGTCGTTGGCGAGATTTTCGGCATGGTTGCCTTGACCGTCGGCAAGTACGCGGAATCCTTCATGTTGGTAGGTGTAAAGATGCTCGCCACTGGTGGCTATGGGACGACGAACAGTTCGGTTTGTGGGGTATGCACGGCGGGCGATATCTTCGGCGATATCTTGGGGAGATTTGATGGACGATGCGAATGAACGGGAAAACATTTGACGAGAGTTTGACAAGAGATTGACGAGAGTTTGATGATACTTTGATGGGCACTACATTATATATAAATGATTATTTCTATTTCAATTTTCCGTATATGTGAAATGGGAAATTGTAGAATTATATCTCGAATATAACTCCAAACTAAATCACGAGAATATACTATGTAAAAAAATATAATAAAGTGTGAAAAAGAAATGAAATTACTTTGTTCCAGTATATTAGAATATGGTATACATATGATTGAAAGCAAAAGCAACTATGACAAATAATGAATACATAATAGTATTGGCATATGATAATATAATATTATTGTAATATTATATTATGTCAAAATATATAATTTATAGCGATTTCGATAATACGATAACAAAATATGATATATTGGATAAAATTATCGAAGAAAAATATTCGTATGAAAAATATAAGGATGTTGAAAATTTATTACTATAGATTTATTACTATAGATTTATTACTAGCTCAATATACTGTTTTTATGTTACATTTTTTATTTACTAAGTGTTTAACGTTCTATTTTTATTTGTTTTTTATATAAATAATATATATATATATATCCATAATATTTATAATGAGTAACCCTGGTTTAGAATTAAAAAAATGGAAATTTTCGTCGGGTTCCGAAGAAGTATTAGAATTTCCCAATAGTTATAGTAGTTATAAGAATTTACTTGTTGATATAGGCCAAGAATCGTCTGGTAATTTTAATGTTAGATATTCGCAGAATCCTATTTTGAATTCAATAAATTTATGGTGTGCATTTGTTACGGCAATGAAGGAGAAGGGGTTTGGTGGTGTAATTATAGATGTCGCCGCTTCTACTACAGCTGGTAAAATAATAAAATCTAAAAGCTCGACTTCAGTTAATGAAGTTATATTAAGAAATACACCCGATAATAATAAAAAAGTTCTTGTAGGTTTATTTAGAGGAAGCTGTAATACAGGAGGTAAAAGTGGATTGTTTGATAAAATTACTACAGCATTTGGTAGTAACTTTCAGGAATGTAAAACACAGAATAAGGCGGTTGATCAGCAGATAGCATATTTTCCTAGAGAGTATTTTATTAGGTTATCTCGTATTACGAGGAATACAGGAATTGATAGTGTTATTTACTCTGGAATTAAAGATAAAATATTTTCCGATTATGAAGAAGGTAATAATTATGGCTATATTTTTTATACGGGAACAATTGGGTCATCTGGTGATGGTAATAATACATATAGGTCTGGTCCGGGTAAAGTTTTGCGAGAACATGATTCCGTGGTCGGATATTATGAAACGATTAAAGGAAATTGGGGGAGGATGGTCAAGGTTAGTGGTGTCGAGGTATATGATGAGAACTATGTTAATGATGCTATGTTATGTCGTATTTCTGACGACAGCACTGGTACAATTGAAGGTGTTTCTTATGGGGGTAAATGGTCTTATGGGAAATACTCTGGCGGGATTTGTTTATCGTCAATGTTGGAATTTATGATTGGTGCTAATTATACGGGAGAATTAATCGAAAATTCTACAAAACCAAACGAGAATGGCGGGATTATTACTTTTGAAGATATTCGGCAAACAATGAAACAACAAGGCAAGGCGTCAGTTGCCGAATACACTACTACTAAAAAAATAAAGTCTTTACTTGTCCGTCCTTTTAGTACGCCCTGGAAAAATCAGGAATCGGTAATTGTAGACGGTGGTATTCACATAATGGTAGATGACGTAGAGAACACACTAACCACCGAATCAGTGTATATTGGGCAGTTTGATGGAAATTCGTTTACACGAAATGGCTATGGTATTTATATATTTTTTGATGGAAATGATTCGTATATCTATGTTGGTAGTATTTCTTTGTCCAGTAATCAAATTGGTGTTCTATATAAATTTACGCGTCCTATTACTCCGGAATGTATGAGTGCTAATGCTATTGAGGCGCTTTGGGGGAGATTTAGTGCTGGCGATATTACTAAAGACAGCAAACCTGAAGGGGGGGCGTATTATAAAAGTACTCCTGGAAATCCGGGAATGGAAGCTGACAAGAAATTGGCATTTTCAAACTCTAAGGAAGCGATAAGTCTGTTTCAACCTATAAACCAGAGATGTACCGAGATTTTTTCTAGAAGTTCTAGTCAAGGGTTGGCTGTTGCTGCTGCTGCTGTTAGTGAGGATTATAAACAAAAATGGGTGGTTACGTTTAGTGGTTACGATAAAATATTTAAAGGGGCATTTTCATTGATTGCTGAAAGTCTCGATTTTGTTAGACATTGTGAAACAAAAGGCAAAAATGTATTGTCATTGCCCGTTCCTACTGTGTCACTAGCCGCAATTACTCCTTCATCTCCTGTCGAGTCTCAGCCTCCGGCTCAGTCTCTAGCTATGTTACAGTCTCAGTCACAGCCTCAAGCTATGTTACAGTCTCAGTCACAGCCTCAAGCTATGTTACAGCCTCAAGCTATGTTACAGCCTCAAGCTATGTTACAGCCTCAAGCTATGTTACAGTCACAGCCTAGGAGAGTAGCTAATGTTTTAAGTATTTTAAATAATACGGGACCATTGGCTAGATTTCAACATCCAAGTGTGTTACAAAATCTACAACAAAATCTACAACAATCGTACCCACCAAAACCGGTGCAGGTGCAGGTGCCGGCGAATAGAAGCTTACAAAATACTTTAGGTGTTTTAAACCGTGGTTGGACTCTTACTCATCCAAACCAATCTTCGCTCCAATTATCAAGAGCTAATTCTACTCCTACTCCTGCTTCTGCTTCTACTCCGTATACACCAAGTGGTTCACCAGGATATTTGTCATCGCAACTATCACAGACATCGCAATCTTCGCAACCATGGCAATCGTGGCAACCGTCGCAACCTTTTCAACAAGATGAAACTACAGCTACAGCTACAGCTACATCTATACTTCAATCTCAACTTCAACAACTTCAACAACTTCAACAACAACTTCAACAACAACAATCATCTTCTACACCCGATGTCGAATCTTTACTGAATCTCCAACGCGACCTCTATAAAACTAACCTAGAACAACTAGAAGACCAAAGAAGAAAATTTAATTTAGAAAATAGTTTATCGAGAATAAGTTCTTTATTAGAATCTACACAACGCCAGTTACCCCAATCATCGGACGGTTCAAATGCCCAAATACTATCCTTGCTACAAGAACAAAAAGCAAAAAGGGAAGAAGATGAAAGAATTAAGCTACTTAACGAACAGCATCATAAAAGAGTTGATGAACTAGAAAATAGTATTAGTAAATTGAAAGAGAAAAATCGTTCTAACAAACTTTTCCGAAAAGTTTCTAGTTTAATATCTAGTGCACCAGCTGTACCTGTATCCGGGGTTGTTCAATCCGTTACGTTGCCTGCAGGGTGGGTGGAGAAAGTTGACCCTGCTAGTAATCGCCCATACTACGTGAACACAGTAACAGGTCAGAGTTTCTGGGAACGCCCGGCTATGGGTATGAGTGTGGGTATGGGTATGGGTATGGGTATGGGTGTTACTCAACCAGTATTATCAGACACATCGGTCAAGGTATCGATGTATAACGAGGAGCAGCAACAACCGCAGCAACAACAGCAACAACAACCTCAGCAACAACCGCAGCAACAACCGCAGCAACAGCAACAACAAGTATCAACAGTAGAACTACAACCGCAACAGCAACAACAAGTAGCACCAGTAGAACTACAACATGTGTCTAAGAGTACTGATGATAGTATTTATGTTTTTGAATGTAAAAGGTATATCCCTAACGATTCATTTAGTTTAAATTATTGGGAACCGGGCTTTATTGCGGTAGGTAAGTATTATTTGGGCTATGGACCTACAAGACAAATAGCTAAAGATCGTGCTCTAACTGGAAGAGACACAAACAATGAAAGTGCTAGACAATACTATTATGCGCACCCAATAGGTAAATGTATAGCCACGATTGATACTGTACAATTCGCAGCTAAAGATACTAAAATAATGGCTGTTACGTACGAATATATAGATACACTCACAACCAGTAAAAAAGCTAAACAAGTATTTTCTTTTGAAAGTAAAAATGTAGATAATTTCCGTAAATGTTTTAAACTTATAAATGAACGCAGTGGTAAAGCTAATGAGGCTGCTCATGCTGCTGCTCAGGACGCTACTTCTCCTCCAGCTGCTGCTGTTTCTCCTCTACCTCCTAACCGTCTGCCTCCTCTTAATCCACAACAAGGAGCAAGAGCCTTACTTCAGAAAAAACTAGAAGAAATTGACTATTGTATGAGTACTTTAAAAAAATTAGAATATTATAAAGATCTTTCCCCCAATATTACTACCATTATAAAAAATCCTTTATTCACAAATTGGTTCGAAATGTATACAGATATTCGTCGCGATTTAGAATATCTTATAGATAAATTAGGTACATATTCTCAGCCCCGACCCGCCGATGCCTACATAACAAATGCTATAACAAAAGTTAAGGAATTAGTGGATAAAGCAAATACATTTAAAAATGGAATTATAAAAGCAATTGTCGCAATACCTACATCCACTGGTTCTGGTAACGGTGATGTTGATAAAGCAGCATTAATAAAAATTGCACAGGAAACGGCTACACAAATAGAGAAACATGATAAAGAATATAAGGAATTGTCTGCAGACAGTGCTATAACTAACATGGATGCAGCTGTTTCCGATGCGATTGCATTGAAGGGTAAGGTTGAATCTCTTGGTGGGAGTTTTAATAGCTTTAAAGACTTTTATGTGAATACTACCGGTCCCGATAAAGCCGTGTTGGATAGAGCTAAACAAATTGTTATTGAATTGAAACAGCTTGTCGAGCGCGTTGATGGTCTTGTTACTAGTGCTCAGAAAATTTTGGTAAAAGTTAGTATATTTGATAAGGCAGCCCATCGTGATGCTCTGAATTCAGTTAAAGATATTGAAAAAAACAAGATTGAAATATATATTGCTGCTGCTAAATATCTCGCGACACTTGTTAAAAATATGGCGAAAAGTGCTCAGGATGCTGCTGGTCAGGCGATTAAGGTGGATGATGAAGTTAATTATGATATTACTAGTGATGATTTTGGTATAAAAACTAAACAATTTTATATTGCTGTTGCTGGTTACGATACTATTACTACTGGTGGTGGTGGTGGTGGCGCTGATGATGATTTAAAATTTGAAGCATATTTTAGTAAATGTGGCGAATATTTATCTCTGGCTACTAGTATGGTAAGTAGTATTACAGGTGATAAAACTGCACTTACTAACGAGCTTACAGCTGCTAAGAACGAGTTTGAATCCACCAAGAAACTAAAAGAAGATGTCATAGTAAAAAAAGCCATGATTGAAGCTTTAAAAACCCGAATGTCGGAGTTACGAATACATATAGCCGATACGGATAAAAAGTTTGCTGAAATTGATGAAACAGATGAAGCGGTGAAACTAACTCTTAAAGAATTAAAAGAAATTAAGGAAGCGGGAATGGCTGATTTTGATGAATATGATAGATATAAAAATGTAGGTAGCCAGAAAAGTAAACTTGACGCAGCTATTGCTGCTGCCGATAAAGCTTATACTGGCGTTAAAAGACTTCGCGAGGATTGTATTGCTAAATATGATGCGGCTATAACTAGTGCCAATGCTCTTGAAAAAGATGATAAGTTTGGATTTATAAAAGATAAGGCAACTATCAAATTAACAAAGTTACAAAATTCTAAGACTTATAACCAAAAAAAAGCAGACGAGTTAATAGCTGAACTTGATGCCAAACGGACAACTAGTTATAATATTAGCAAAATAACTACTTTAGAAGATTATGAAAGAAACTTAGGAGAGATAATTAGTGACATGAGAAAAAAACTATCGTATATTGAACAACTCATGAAAAAAGTTAAAGAAAGCAATGATGCTGTAAACGATCTTGTAAAACAACCATCACTTCAAACCGATGAAACCGGCCGAATCCAAACTTTTCAAAAAGAAGGTGATAATGCCTTATCTGAAGTGGGTACAGCTAAGAGTAATGCTGAATCTAAATTTGTGGAATTAACATCTTCAGTAGATAAAATAAAAAAACTATATAGCGACTTAAAAATAGATTCTTCTGATAGTCCTGGGTTTCAGGTGGAAGATACAAGATTAAAATCAATGCTCGCTAATACTGTTATGGTACGCCAAGAAGCAAACGATCTTAAAACACAGATAGATGATGCTTTTACTCAAGGTACTAAAACCCAAGAAAGTACAGATGAAATGGAAAAACTACACTCTGAAATTTATAGTCAATATACAGATGCTTCGACATTAGTTACATCTTTTGACCTAGGTAACAAACTTGCCGCTCAAAAAATACTTAGAAATAACAGTAGTGAGAAGATTGATGAGCTACTTAAAGACGCCAAAAAAGCATTTGATGTTATTACAAAAGTTAGTGTAAATAAAGTTTTATCTGAGGAAGAAATGACTACTATAGATGAAAACTATAAAATATTGTCTAATTGTGAGACTGAACTAGAAGATATCCAGGTTACACGTTCAAAAATAGAAAGTAAATTTATCGCATTGGTAACATCAGGCTTTTCAGATAAATTAGTAGACATCATTTCGTCTGTTACCGCTAAAGGAACATTAGTGAACTCTTATCCGAACTTAAAAGAATATGTTCAAAAAGTATTAATCTATCTTACTCAACTTACAACAGAAAATTCTCAAAAAAATTCTAAAAATACCGCTGAACATTTAGTCTTAACTTCCAAAGTTGGTACACATATAGCTGAGGTTGATGTATTTTTAGCAAGTGCACTTAAACATGTTAATAGTTTTAAAGTATTGCGTAAAACAGATACTTGTGATAATATTGGTAACAGACTTAAATTTGATAAAACAAAACTAAGTGGTAGTGGTGGCTATATTACGTTTGAGGGTGATGATAGAATAGCAACACAGTCTAATATGCAACGAACTTGTTTATGGTTACGTACTGTTGACAGTATACCCACCGACTGTAATAATCCCGTTAAATGGGAAATAAAAATATCACAATCTAGTAAAAATAAAGGAGATAAATTACCTAAACTAGTTATGGGTATTGGGGTCGATAGTTTAAATCCTTTTGGTAATGGTTCAGGGGCACTTAGTTGTAAACCTATACCTGGATTTTGGGGATTTAGCGGGACTAAAAGTTATGAAAATGGAAATGAAACCGACATAAATCCCAGCGATATTTTTGAAAGTGAGGATAAAGTTACTTTTACTTTGACTCTGGACACATCCGCGCCTGTAGCTACCTCTACTAAAAAGACTTTAACTTTACTGATTTATACATCTGTCACTCGTAATAGCTCAACCTACGTTTCAGTGAAAATCGAAGTCGATAATAGTGTACAGTTTCTTTATCCTTTTGTCATGTTTGAAAGTAAAGGCGATAAATATGAAATAATCCATGATTCTTCTGCTCTGAAAACTGCAAGCTTCACTGCTGCTGAACTTAAAGCCGAAGGCTTCGACGCTACTGAACTTAAAAATGCGAAATTCACTGCTGCTGAACTTAAAGCCGCAGGCTTCAACGCTACTGATCTTAAAGCCGCAGGCTTCACTGCTGCTGAACTTAAAGCCGCAGGCTTCGGTGCTACTGAACTTAAAACCGCAGGCTTCACTGCTGCTGAACTTAAAGCCGCAGGCTTCAACGCTACTGAACTTAAAAATGCGAAATTCACCGCTGCTGATCTGAAAGCCGCAGGCTTCAACGCTACTGAACTTAAAAATGCGAAATTCACCGCTGCTGATCTGAAAGCCGCAGGCTTCAACTTGGCTGCTCTTAAAGATGCAGGCTTCATCGCTGCTGAACTGAAATGGGCACCCTTCAGCGCTGCTGAACTTAAAGCTGAAGGCTTTATTAAACAGCAACTTAAAGTTGCAGGCTTTAATAAACAGGAACTTAAAGATGCAAACTTCGGTTTTTTTTCCGGTGGTGGTAAATCTCTTATGACTCGTAGAAATCGTTTAAAACTTAAAAAAAGTCGCATTATTACCCGTCGCTCAAATTCATCTCATTTGTCTCATTTGTCTCGTATGTCTCGTACTCATAATAAAGGTGTTAAAAGCGGTAAAGGTGTTAAAGCGGCAAATACTCGTAAACTTAATGGTGGTGTGACTATGTAGTGATTATGAGTGCGAAGTGATTATGATTGTGATTGTGATTGTGATTGTGATTGTGATTGTGATTGTGATTGTGATTGTGATAATATATAATTGATATATTGATATATTGATATATCAATTATATACGTTAGGGAGGGTTATGGTGTTGTGTTGTGGTGTTGTGGGTGTGTTGTGGGTGTAATGTAAATGAAAATGAAAATAAGAAAAAAGTGGTTTCTACCCCCGACAGGTTTCGATCCTGTGACCTCCGGCTAAGATGCGATAACCATCCCCAAATCGGACCCGCTTTTGAGGGCGTGTCAAAGAATTAGGAGACGGTGTTTTACGGCGCGCTTCCTCTGCGCTACAGGGGGTAAATGGGTTTTGCTACATTGTCGATATGTAGCCTACGGTTCAGTTTAAATTGTCGGAACAGGACACTACCGGCGGTATGATTCGAACATACGACCTCAGGGTTATGAGCCCTGCGCGCTGACCTCTGCGCCACGCCGATAAAGCGGTGCTGTGTTTAACGTCGCTTAGCTATGACGGTTCGCTTCTTTAAAACGAACGAATTGTAATAATACCGGCGGTATGATTCGAACATACGACCTCAGGGTTATGAGCCCTGCGCGCTAGCCTCTGCGCCACACCGGTAGAATGAGTGACAGCTTCTGTAAAACTGCCGAAGTGTAATAATACGGAGGACAGGCTTTGATCCTGTGACCTCGTGGTTATGAGCCACGCGCGCTTCCTCTGCGCCACCCCCGTAACTGGTTGCTGTGTTTTACGTCGCTTAGCTATGACGGTTCGCTTCTTTAAAACGAACGAATTGTAATAATACCGGGGACAGGTTTCGATCCTGTGACCTACGAGTTATGAGCCCGTCGCGTTTCCTCTTCGCCACCCCGGTGAAGGGTTCTTGTTCGACTTCTTTTGATGTTGTTGATGTGTCGATGCGTTTAGATTTATGGGATTAAACTAGTTCAATTTTCTGGCAGGATAGTGGAAAACGCCGATCGGCGCAAAAAACGTGATTGGCTATGGTGTGGTGGAGGAAAATAGAAATAGGAAACTGGTGTGAAACTGATGAGAAACATATGTGCGGGTGTGCGGGTGTGCGGGTGTGCGGGTGTGCGGGTGTTTAAAATTATGTTATCTGTATTGTATTTTATTTTGTTTTATTTTAATTTATTTTGTTTTATTATATTCGGTTAATATATAATAAGAAATTTAGTAAAATGGTCCGAAGAAGTAAACGCTGTATGGGTAGTAGACGAACCAGAAGACATTCTAGTAGGCATGCCAGGCATTCAACGCGGAGTCGTAGGGTAAGACGTGTACATTCGCGGCATACACGGGGAAGGCGTATACACGATGTGAAAATAGGAGGGGTATGGGGGGAAACAAAAATAGTAAATAGTAAAAAATATATGCAAAACGCAGATGGGAAATGGGTACTTCATCCAACAGAACTACAACACATTCATAGACTTTCTGAAGCATTTGGTAATACCGACCATAATCGTGGTCTATCATCTCGATCTGTCGTTCGATGAGCTATAGATTAATATTCGAACATATATTAAACAATAATTAGTACCAGTTATATATAATTATATATAACGATACATTACCATAAAAAAGTGTTAGTATTAGTATTAGTATTAGAATTCGAACCATAAGCAAACGCACATATAAGTTGTTTATGATTTATGATTTATGATTTGCGATGGGTTTCATATTATTATATGTTTTTGTATTATTACCTTTGAATTTCGATTAATCTCACGCTTCTATTGCGCCTCATATTGCCGCCTCATATTGTCGCCTTGGGTGTTATGTCTCAGTTATCAGCTCCGCTTAATCCGTTTAAGACTGATTTGCCATGCGGGGTTAAGGATACCTTTATGGTTGCGCCATCTTAGCAGAAGACTGTACGTGGTCTTGGTGAGCGAGCTTTCCAAAACGATTGCGTTATTATTTTTGATGGTTTTGATGCTGATTCCGGACATTTCTTCACGCGAGATTGAGTCAACATGGCATTTCATGTCTTTGCCCCAAAGAATATACGTTTTGTCTTGCTGGCTTTCTTGGATTTTTTCCGTGAACATATTGATATCTAAGTTCCGGCCAAATGATGACAGGTACTCCGATATCGAATCGTTCACAACTTTGGCTTTTTCTTTTTTGAAGTTTGTCTCGCACTCCTTAAGATGGTCGAAGAATGGGTTGACATCGTAGTTGGTTTTTGGTACGAATTTTAGGTAATCTTCTAGCGAGGGTTTGGGGGGAGCGGAGGCGGAGGCGGATGTGGGTGTGTCGCTTTCGATACACTTGAGTTGTGGATCACATGCGATATATTTGTCTAGATATTTCTGGTACCAGAAGACTTCGTATTTTGGTGTGGGTGTTGGTGTTGCTGCTGCTGCGTCATGATTGCGAAACATGCCGCATTTTGTTGGAAGAGACAGGAATTGTGGAATGTCGTTGATATTTGATGAGCCATATTTGAATTCGATTTTTCTTGATGCTGTTGCTGGTGCGGTCGTTGCTTGTGCGGTTATGGTGTCGCTTTGGTCGCTCTGGTTGTTATAGAATTTGACGATGCCATCGTAGTGGAATTTCCTGCCGCCTTTTGTTTCTATTTGGTAGGATGTGTATGGCTGCGGGACATTTGTACTGACGGCAATGGTGGCAATTGTAGCGTCAAATTCTTTCTTAACATGTTTCCAATGTTCCCCAAACGTTTCATGTTCCATAAATTCTTTGGGAGGGTTACCTATTTGCCCGAGAACAAGTTCACGTTTTGTGTTTGTTGCGTCATTTTCACTTCGCGTTGACGTGATAAAGAATGTGGTTATAAATTCGGGCAGGCATTGTTTGGATAATGGTACTGGTGCTGACGCTGCTTCTTGCTTGAGTTTTTCAAGTAATTCTGTGGGCCAGTTAATTGTAACGGTTTGCTTTTTTTTGGGTTTGGGGTTTGGGGTTTGAGATTGCGGTTGCGGTTGCGGATGCGGCTGCGGTTGTTCTTCTGGTTCTTGTTTCTCTTGTGATGTCATGCGGGGTGGGAGTTCTATATTATATAGTATATTATTTCTAATTCAATTTTCTTATTTAGGGAAAGAGTTGGGAAAGACCGGTTTGAAACTAATTGTAAACAAAGCCATCCAGAGAAAAGTAATTAAAATAAAAATAAATATACAAAGTGTTAGTTTTAGTATTAGTATTAGTATTGGAATCATAAACACAGACTTGGTTAAGGAGTTTATGATTTACGTAAATTTTGTGGTTTGATTTGTATTTGTATTATTACTTATTACCTTTGAATTTCTATTAATCTCACGCTCCTGTAGCGTCTCATCTTGTGGCGGTCTTGCGAGGTGATTACTCCTCTTACTCTTCATCATCTGAAGGGAGCTCCTCAATGGTGCGAGTTGCTTCATTCCATATGCCCATGAATTCGCCTGTATTTGAGCTGTAGGCATAGTTGTCAGTGAACCTGATTGCGACACGCGTATCATAGTAATCTTCCACAAAGAATTCTTCGCCATCGATTGTGATAATGACGGACGACTTGTTGGTGGCTTCTTTGATTTTCTCTGTCTTCTTGACATATGCATGTAGATCGCGAAGAGCATTCATGGCAGAGAGGTACGTCATCTCGTTTGCTTCACCGGATTGAAATGCGTCGATATGTCCCATGAGAGATTCGACGAGAATGAGTTGCTGGGAGGACTGGGAGGGCTGGGAGTATTGGGATGACATTTGATTTGATTTGATTTAGTTGACTTGATGAGTTTCTACTATATTCCTACATTGGTATATATGTCGGAAATCTATTTCAATTTTCTTGTTAATAAAAAGGGCGAATAATAGTAAATATGTTTTTATGTAATTAATTAATAATTAATTAATCATTAATTAATATATTATTAATTAATCATTAGTCACTTTGACATGATTATGTTCATGATTATGATTATGGTCGTATATTATTACTGGTTCACAACAGATACTCTTACAACACCCAAAGCATTTAAAGAAAATGCTCCCATTCTTTGAGCGTGGTATGCTTCCATTCGTAGGTCACTAGATGAGTATTTCTCCTCATAACCGTGTCCGCTATTGCTTAACAACGCAGTTAAGATAGACATACGACTATTGTGGTTCTCATTGATAGATTTAGTTCTAAAATTGTTATAGGTATTTACAGTATCACTCTTATAAGTATCACAGACTACGTGTCCATCCGGTAAAGTTATAACTACCCTAAGACTGGGGTAAAGGGATGAAACATTGGCGGCGACAAATGCTTTTACACCAGCATACATAGTATTCCATTGAGATTCAAGTATGTTATCCATAAATATACCGATAGTGTCACTTAAAGGGGAAGATGAACCAGGAGGAACAAAAGACTGTAATTTGTTCTGAAGATGAGCCATGGATACAGGGGAGGGGGAGTTCAAGTTAGACATTTTTATCTATATATATGTCTAATATTTTATTTATTTATAAATATATCTTATTTTATTTATTTATAAATATATCTTATTTTATTTATTTTCTTGTATAAATTTTTAAGGTTTTGGTGTATAACTGCCATAGTTTACAATCGATTCCACATTAGAATTATAACCTGTAAAAGTATAACTATAAGTATATTTAATAGACAAATTAAATTGATATCCTGTCGGGGCATTATTAAACGCAGTAATAATATTAGGATTTTTAATTAGTACATTATTATATCCAAGAGTATTGGTGTTTATATTTTCATATAATGGTCCTATAGGTGTTATTGTATTATTGTCTGAAATGATTAAAACCATGGATGATAGAGGGTTTAGTTGTATATTACTTGAATTGTTATTATTAATAACAACACTAATACGCGAAACTGTGGCGTTTAAATTTATGTCAGTAAAAATGTCTTCATTAATTTCATCAAGAACACTCTTATTACGTGTTAAAAGCCCATCTAATGGGGAGCTATCAGAAAAGTTTGAAAATGAATCGAACATATTCCTATAAATATATACAATATTATTTTTACTTCAAATATTAAATTTCATTTAAGTTTTCATTTAAGTTTTCAATAGTAATATATATAAAAATATAAGAGATAAATGACGAAATGGTGAGAAGCAGAGCAGCGGAGCAGATGATAACGGTATAGATGAAGTCCTCCTTCTGTAAAAAAAGTGTTAGAATCATATACACATATAGCTTAAATGTTTATGATTTATAGAGGGTTGGTGTATGTTTTGTATTTCATATTATTACCTTTGAATTTCGATTAATCTCACGTATCTGTTACGTCTCATGTTGTGCGAGATGTTGGGTGTTGGGTGTTGTTTATTGGGTGTCGAAGCCGTACTTCTCCATGAACTGTGTTTTGAGAATTGCCTGTGCATCAGCCGACGTAATGTGTGTCAATGACATTCTCAGCACCTCCTTCATGTCTTCCGCGGTGAAGTGGGATTTTGGGAGGGCTAGAGGGGCGGGAGCGGGTATGGGAGCAGGTGATGGTGATGGTGACGCGAGTGTTGCGAGTGATGCGAGTGGTACGACGACATGAGAGGGTAATGTCGGGAAAGTGGGGATGGTATATAGTTCAGGCATTGATGGCGAGCCAGGTTCTCCATCGTCGGAATGTTGTGATGCTTGCTGCGATGCTTGCTGCGGTGCTTGCTGCGATGCTTGTTGTTGTTGTTGCTGTGCTTCGCCTCCTCCTCCCGCGACTTCCATTCTTCGCAGGGATTTTGCCAGCTTCTTTGCTAATGATTCTCTTGCGGCTTTTGCGATTGCCTCCCTTGCCGCTGCGTCTTTTGCGGCTTTTTCCATGGCGGCTTTCGTGGCTTTGTCTGCTCTTTCCTTGGCGGCTCTGGCTGCTTTTTCGATCTTTTCTTCTTCGGCGCGTCTCTTCTTTTCATCGCGATACATCTTGTAGATGCCCTTCAGGTTTTCGCATTCTTTTTTGATCGACACCTTTATAGTACAGGGTGTCGGTTGGTCATTGAAGTCGCCGCCAGCGCAAGTTGAATCCGTGTCGATGAAAACGACTTCACCGTTTTGATGATTGTCAAGTTTGCGGCCCTCCATTTCGGGTTTGGGGCGAGATTCGATAAGACGACCGTCATTGCTGATGTGTACGCGCTGGGAGTTCTCGCATTTTGTTCCAAAGGTCGGAAATGCAGTTCTCAGGGCAACAAGAGCGGCGGGTTCTTTTGTTTTGGGGAATGTCAATAACAAGTATTCGGTGACGCGGACTTGGATACTTTTCCACATGAAAGTCTCGTCGTAAATGGTTTTGACACATGATGCCGGCAACTCTTCGAACATTTGCCTCAGTGTCTTCCATTTGTTTGTGCGGGAACTTTCGGTGATGGTTTGTGTGGTGTTTTTCACGGTAAGCACGAATTCCGTTTTGTCAAACACGGATTTGCTGTACTTTGTCGTAAGGCGCTCCTTTGTTTTGGCGAACAGTTTTCGGGGATCGCTGGCGAGCTCTTCTCCCAAAATGGAGGTGTCGAATGTGATGTCCCACTCGAATCCGAGGTCGCAGTTTGTGGCGTCGATGGGAATTTCAGTCATTGAACTTTGCATTTCGTCGGATGACCTCCACGGGTGCGAAATCTGGCTGAGACTCTTGGGGTTTCCGCAGTGCTTGAATGTAGCGGTCCATTCGGCGGCTTCGTAGATGGGCATCAATGTCGTCAAGGCACAGATGCGTCCCTGTCCGTATTGATTGTATGCGCTCGATGATTCTTTGCTTCCGATTTTACAGAAGCGCAAGAGACTGCGTTGGTTTTCGATTCCGCTGGCGTTGTCGCGGGTAATGAATTTGGCTGCGCGGGGGTTAGTAATATCGAAAATCCATTCAATCTTGGTTGCTCCTTTGGCGAGAGAATTGTCCGGTAATTCGGTTCCGGTAAGTAAAGCAGAAGTGAAGTCTTCGGTGTAGACAACCTCGCTGTTTGCCCAAGAGCGCCATTGTGCGGCGATGGCGTCGTCGTAGTTTTTGATTGAATGTCTCATTGTTGATAACATATTTGTTGTCCGATTGAATTTCACTACTTTCGATTTAATGTCTTTATTCCATTTCAATTTTCTTGATGAGGAAAAAGGGTGAAGTCCTCCCCTGTAAAAGAAATACTGTAGCCTGTGGATAACAGAGAGTGAAGTCCTCCTTCTGTAAAAAAAGTGTTAGTGTTAGAATCATATACACATACATATAGTTAAGGTTTAGTTGTTTATGATTAATATGGTTTTGAATTACCTACCTGAATTTCTCTTAATCTCACGCATCTGTTGCGTCTCATGTTTGTGCGAGGTGTTGGTTGTTCAGGGGTCATTGACGGGTTCTCCATTGGCCCAGATGCCTTCGTATTTTGTTGTTGACAGTCCGTTGCCGCGGTATGATTTCACGATGCCCCAGCCGTTGGGTTTGTCGTTGCGCCATTCGCCGTAGTACTCCATCCAGTTGACGATTGTTGCTGCGCTGGCTTTGTTGACTGTGTCGAAAGAGCCGTAGAAGTAGATTGGGGTGCGGAAGGTTCCGCGGCCGGTGCGTTTGCCGAATCTGTCGAGGTTGCCTGTGTAGCTGCTGCCGTCGGCGTATTTCGTGTTGGTTGTCCATGTCCAGAAACCTTTGAAGGAGGGTTCGATGTCGCTGGTGTACCATTTTCCTGCGTAGAGTGCTTGTGCGATTTCGGTAGCCATAGTTGATGATGTGTGTTTGTTTGTTTTCTTGCGTGGAGCTTGTAACTACATTTGGAGATGATGTCGAAATCTATTTCAATTTTCTTGTGTGAGAAAATGGGCGACGCCCCATGTAAAAAAAGTGTTAGAAAATATGAAACGCAAATTATATACCTGATTTTTAGTAGATTCCGTGAGTAAACCAGCAAGCTTGTTCGATGATGTCTTCGCTGTATCCTTCGCTCCTGAGGATCGTCTGATGCGTCGTTCTGTCGGCGGTTGATTTTTTGATCTCGATTTGATTCGCTGTGTCAAACAGGTTGAGTCTCAACTTGTACGTTGCGGCTATCTTATTTGGAGCGTCTCCAGGTGACTGTTGTTCAATGCTTTCAACGGTTCCCAAAAGCTTGAAAGATTTCTTGTTTGGGCTATTGCGAAACCAGACCCTCGTTCCGCACATAACACGTCCGTCGCGTCCTCCTTTGTTTTGTCCTTTCCATACCATTTCATTGCTTCCTTCGATATATTCGTCGCTGTATGGTCCACCGAGTGTGACGAAAATGATGCTCATAATGTTCTTGCGTAACTATATATTATTATACCCTCTATATCTATTTCAATTTTCTTGCTACATAGTGGGAAATTGAAAGCGGGGGGATTATCGTGTTTGTGGGTTGTGACATGTGACCGAGATTGGGTTGTGACATGTGACCGAGATTGGGTTGTGACATGTGACCTCCTATTGAGCCGAAGGCTAATATCACAAACAAGTGACCTCCTATTGAGCCGAAGGCTAATATCACAAACAAGTGACCTCCTATTGAGCCGAAGGCTCAGGCACTGTGCGACTGTGCGACTGTGCGACTGTGCGACTGTGCGACTGTGCCACCCTGGACACCCGCGCAATTTTCGCGCCAAAATCCTGTACCCCAGTTTCGCGCCAAATCTGCCCTTATATAGGAATCAAGAAATGAGTGATGAATCAATAAATGAGTGATGAAAAAAACCGCCTAGTTAGGTGTGTACTCCTTGTAAAAAAAAGTTAGAATCATATACACATATATAGTGCTTACCTTTTTGAATTTCTCTTAATCTCACGCA
>SXGR01214562.1_pt1 | contig 19462 bp, 18 predicted proteins | sample 3174711 | NCBI WGS metagenome assembly SXGR01 (sample SAMN11356860, study PRJNA531348) | freshwater metagenome | isolation source: freshwater sample F1-60 | place: China: Fuxian Lake, Yuxi | collected 2017-12-25
CAGGGGGAACCACGGGATGAAGCCGATGCCCTCGGCGGTGCACACGTCGAGCACGTCCTCCCACTGCCGGTCGACCAGGTTGTAGCGGTTCTGGACCGTGACGATCGGGGTGATCGAATCCTGCACCTTCAGGCTCGTATTGAGGACGTATGTCGCTGCCTCCGCCGGTTGCTTCACTAGAAGCTCTTCTGACGTAATCGGACTTCGCGGTCCCCCAAATCCAGCGCTGATCCACCGGTCCATGTCCGGGTGGTCGCGAGGACCAAACCCCGGGTTTTGTTTCTGCAGCAGATCGAAATGCTCCGACGCTGCGGCCGACCCTGGCGCAATTCGATGGAGCCAGACTCCGAGGTTGTAGCGTTCATAGTTAGCGGTACGCTTCGCGTCTGCGTCCGTGGTTTCATTTTCAACGACGGCTTTAGCCATGGAATACGCGATAAAGCGTCTCTGTGCTTGATCACTTGCCGTTGGGAATGCGCGCTCAATCAACAAGAACGTTTCATGCTTCAGAGAACTGGCGTATAGCCAGCCGTGCTGCTCAATCAGCGCCAGCGCGTCGTCTGCGCCGAGATCGGTGCGCTTCGCGGTAGCGTGGATTGCGAGTCGGTTTAATAGCCGCGGGCGTGCGGCAATCCACGCTTCGATCGTGGCCTTTGCGAGGGCGGGCCGGTGTTCGACAGCCCAAGTGAGCACGTCACGGGCGACATCGACAAGAAGACCCCACTCAGGCTCAACCTGATTCTGCTCGTGTGGCTCGATCGCTGAGCGACGGAAGCTCATTGGATCCCACTCGTCCGTTACTCGTCCCGCGACCTGCAAAAGAGTCCACGCACTGTTCAAGTAATCCCCGACCATCGGTAGGAAATCCTGATGAAGTGGTTCGATGTGCTGCTGAAGGACTTCTTCCCAGGCACGCCGGAGCTGGTACTGGTCACCTCCTAGCGCTATTTGCGCTGACAGGGTGAGCGGCCCGCCGAAGTCCGGCCCAGACCACGGACGTTCGAATTCCAGACGCGGTCGTAACAAGGACCGAAAGAGCAAAGCTGCCGCGTCGATGACGCCTGTCTCGGCGCTCTTCGAAAGGAGACGGGTCAAGCTGTCGTCGGTCGTTGAATTGAGCGCCAGAAGTGCCGTCGTCCAGATTCGCAATTTATCTTCGGGCACAACCTGGGTTCGTAAACCCAGCCGGAAAGCTACGTGGCGAGTTAGTTCTGCGTTTACGGTCGCCGCGTGACGCTGAACGAATTCCAGAGCTTCTGCGGCGTGGTTAATTGCGTAACGATCGGCAAACCAAGCCGCGAGCAAGCGTGGCTCGTCGCTCGTAATTTCTGCTGTTGCCACCAAAGGTGCGAAGAACCCTTGGTCTTCGATCCAACGGAGCCATTCGATACGACCAGCGGTCTCAATAAAGAACTTTAGCGTGACGGTGTCCGCTACGGCGGATCGGAGGTAGTCGACGCTTTCAGGATCCACCGGTGGCAGGCCCTCTGCGAGTTGGGTGATCCTGGCCTTGTGATCGAATGCGCCCATGCTCGCCCGCTTGGACCAGTCCTCAAGCGCGGCGTCGATCGCACCGTATCTAGCCGCCCCATCGCGCAGTGGGAAGTGAACGGGTGTGATTCCGAGGTTGGACCAGAAGTCATCCTGACCTGCGGGTGTGAGAGAGTACCTTTCGGTCCCGCCAACGAAGCTCCGTGCGAGGTAACGCATTACAGGATCCTGATGGCTGTAGCCGATGAAGAGCACCGCATACGTTCGGAACATCTCCATCAAGAATCGGGTCGCCCAACCATCGGCAAGGTACGCTCGCCCGAAGTCTCCGTCAGTCAGCACCAGATGGGATCGCGGGTTCTCGACGGCGCCATGCAGGTAGACAATGCCTTCGAACTCTCGGCCGAGCGGAAGTGCAGGACCGACGAAGGTATTGATGCCTGGGTACTTCGCCTTGGATACCGTTGTAAAGTGCCGATCGAAGTTGGTGGTTACCAAACGGAACGATCCCGCATTCCGGAACAGCTTCGCGATCGAGTGATGGAGATCGCGTGGCGTAGACGTTGAAACGTCGATGATGTTGCGCGTCCTGATCTGAATATCGACGCCATGCTGCTCGACGCGACCGAGAAACGCGTCCAGGGGTTCGCCCGCTTTCCGAGGCAGAACCGCTTGCGCTACCGCTGTTGCGAGGTCTTCAAAGCTTGGCAAATTCGATGGCGCCCCCATGGACACGCCAGCGCCCGCAAAAACGACCAGACGACCTTCGCGCTGGGCGATGATTAGCGCTTGCGGAAGATCGACTTCGTCGTTAATCCACATCGTGATTTCGTGCTTTGGATTGGGGGAGACTCTCGGACGATGCGAGTTCAGTCGGCACACTCATTATGACGATTCCGAACGTCGCACGCGCCATCATCGCCGCCGAAAAGCTCAGAGGGTATCTGCTAAACCCAGCGCACAAGCGAGGCGGCCCGAAAGCGCGCTTTCTCCTCAGCCTCGGCTACCGAGCCGATTCGCCCGAGGTCTTGGAGGCCCACCTTCGAACGCAGCATTTACCGGAGCAACCCACTCGAACATCGCAGAATCCGTACGGCGTCGTCTACGAGATCGAGGCCCCGATCGCGACCCCCGGCGGAAAAAGCGTGCGGTTCTGCTCAATTTGGCAGATTGATACTGGAAGCGAAGTGCCCCGATTCATTACCATGTACCCAAGGTAGGCGAGATGACTTTCGAGCTGTACAACGACGTGATCCTGACGCGGGACATTGCTGAGCGCGGACTCCGCAACGGTGATGTCGGAACGGTCGTGGAGCGTCATTCCCCGCCCGGCATGGCCGAAGAAGGTTACTCGGTCGAGTTCTTCGACATGACCGGCAACACCGTCGCTGTAGTTGCTGTGCCGGCGAGTGCGTTACGCCTACCGACTCACGCAGACCGACCGGCGGTACGCGCGCTCACGGCGTAGTCCGCTAACCGCGTCCAGCGGCTAGTTCGTGGCGCACTCGACAACTACTCGTCGCCCTTACTGCCGGTCGCACCGGGCGGAACGATCGCCCACTTTCCAAGCCTCCGCGGAACCTTTGATTCAACGATTACGAACGCGGCCGTCCTTGACGCGTACCTCGCCTTCGGCTGGTACAGCCGTCTTGAATTGTTCGTTCAGCTCACGGAACGCCCTTTCGAGCTCTTCGCGTTCTGCGTCGGTCATTGCGCTTCTTTGCGGTTCCCTCGGCTTTCTCCAATGGGGCGCCATGAATTCGTCCCACAGCCGCGTTGTGAGGAAGTCGCCTTCGGTCGGCGGTGCGTGGGCGAACGACATTACACCGCGCGCCTTCGTTTCGTCGGGCAGTGCCGAATAATGCTCGTCAAGTCGTTGCAGTTCCTTCTTCAGATCGGCACCCCACACGAAGCGTTGCTTGCCCCTTAGAAATAGCGGAACGGTTCTCGCATGGAGTTTGTCCATCGAAGCGAACACCATACAGAACGGCAGGTAATACAGGTACGCCATGTCAGCTTTGTTCGAGGCTCTTTCCTTCGCGATGAACCCCGCGGCGATTGACAACGCAAAGAACAAGTCCACTGTCATCACATGTGCCGCATAGGGTGCGAATATCGGCATGGTGGGTTTTCCCTCAGCCTTCCAGCGTTCGAAGATGGGCGGCCACAGCTCGTGGGGAACACCAAGTGTCTGCAGCATTGCGCCGAGGGTCCTCTCGGCCAAGTCAGGATCGTTCATCACTCCGTCCGCGAATTGCTTGATGTCCGCTAGGTTCTTAGGCCGTGTCTCGCCTTGGACCAACGGTTTGAATTGCTCCGCCGTCGTGTTCAAGTCGAGGATCGCGAGTGCCGCCCGCCATGCTCTTGCATGCTGGCGCTCGACCTCCAGGAACCTGCCGTCACGCCAGCGATTGAGTGCTTTGGACTCTCCTGACTCGTCGAAGATGACACCCCTTTTGTTCGCCTTTCTGCACTGACCGGCCGGCGCCCCGGACGACAAGATTGCGCATCTCGACGTGGTGTCCCATCAGATCGCCTGCGCACAGCCGCGAATGATGAAGATTTGGATCCACGGCCATGACGCTTGTCTTCTCAGCGAGCCGACCAACGACTTGCTCCGGTGTTCTTCCTCCCTCGGTAACCTCCTTCTCAAGGTCGGCCAGTGTCTCGACGAAGAACATCGGCGTCATGTTGACGCGGTAGAACTGACCGAGCCAGACGGCTTCGTCGGGACTCAGCGCCTCGAGCAGCGATTTGTCGAAGATCAGAATTGGACCAGCAGCCACGTTCGTCCCCCCGATCATGGCACCGAGTGACGCTGAGGGGTGTGCCCTACGTGATCGCCAGGACCTGTGCTCGCGCGTGCTGTAATGTGAGCCGTGCGGCACAACTGGGTTCGAGACATCGCCGATTTCGCGAAGTACGGGCTTCTCAAGCGCCTGGCGGGAGTCGACCTCAGGCTCGGAGTGCTCTGGTATCTCACGACGCACGCTTCCGATCCGAAGAAGCCTCTGGTCAGCTATCTGTCGAAACCAAACACATATCGGCCTTGCGACGGCGCGCTGTTCGATACGTTGCTCCATCTTCACAATGCGAAGGGCGGTGCCCTGACACTTGAAGACATCGAGCGTGGCAGCGTTCTGCCGGATAACACGGTTTTCTATACCGCACCGCTATCCACGACAGCTCTCGCGCGCGGGACCCGCCGTATGGCACGACAGCGATGGTTCGCCGACGGCTGCCGGTTAACGCAGGAGTGCGATCTGATCTTCCTGGATCCTGATACTGGGCTGCTGCCGACAAGTCGCAAGGCCGAGAACGCAGACGGAGAGGAGTACGCAACGAACGACGAAGTCATTTCGCTGGTCAGGCGTGAACAGAGCGTCGTCTGCGTCCAGTTCGGTGCGCCGGGACACTTCGAGCGCGAGCCGGTCAATGCGCGGCAGCGTCTCGCCGCCCTGCGGGCGGCTCTGGCCGAGGAGGGTTTTCCCGAGCCATGGGGCTTGTGGTGGCGCGACCAGCACAAAGTGGGATTCATTGTTGCGCCTGCCGTCCGTCATGCTGAGACGTTGGCCACCCGTCGCGCGGAGGTCCTCGCGAACGGCGCGTGGAGCACGAGGGTCAGTTTGCTATAACGGCGCTAGCGCCGATTTGCCGAACCCCGACGGCTCGTAGATGTTCGATCTGCCTCAACCATTGGACGATCTGGTTCGAATCGGACCAAGATAGGTCCGCCTGATCGTGGGGGCCGGCTTCAGCCGGCTCTACCATCACAAACACAGCTGCAACCGTAGCGTACACCTAACCGCAGGAAGCCAAGGCGACCATGAACTTTCTTGACGAGTGCGAACCGGCTGAAAACTACGTACGAATGCGATAATCCGCACGCTCACGAGCGTGGAGGAATTGATGACGGTACTCAGGGTCTGCTACAAGAGCGGCGTGCGGTTTGACGAAGGCTATTACCTGTCGAAGCACCTGCCGCTGGCGGCGAGCATCATGGGGCAATACCTGGTGAGGAGCCCGGAGATTGTGAAGTTCGGGCCGAACCCGGACGGCTCGAACCCGCCCTATCAAGTGATGTTCTCCGCGTACTTCGAGTCGAGCGCGGCGCTGGAGAAGTCGATGGCCGACCCGCGGATGCCGGAGATCCTGGGCGACATCAGGAACTACCACGACGGCGCGCCGGACCTGTTGATCGGCGACGTGGTCGCGCTGCCGGCCGCGTAGCCGATGCCGTCGAGGCGCGTGGTCGTTGCGGTCGCACTCGCGGCGGCACACCTGCTTCTGCCGCAGGCCGCGGCGGCGCAGGTGTATGAGCCGTGGCTCGGCACCTGGATCCTCAACGTCGAGAAATCCACCTACAGTCCCGGCCCGCCGCCTTACACGCGATCGATGTTCGCGATCGAGCGTCGGCAGGACGGCGTGCGTGTCACCTACGAGATGGTGCGGCCGCGCGGCGGCGTCATTCACATGGAGTGGGACGGCAGGTTCGACGGGATGGAGTACCCGGTGCAGGGGCTCGAGGAGCACGTCACCTACACCTACAACCGGATCGACGACCGGACCTACGACATTATCGCGAAGATGGACGGGCGCGTCGCCGCCTCGTCACGCACGGCGCTCTCGCCCGACGGCCGCGCGATCACGACGATCACGGTCGGCCGCGACGCGCAGGGCCGCGAGGCGAAGACGGTGACGGTCTACGAGAAAGTGGAAGAAGTGGAAAAAGTGGAGAAGTAGAAAAAGTAATATGTTGCCGGGCGATTCCAGGACGGGGCGACGGGAGGGCGTGATGAGTGTGGTGAAGGCATGGAGCTTGTGGCTCGCCGGACTGGTGACAGTCTGCGTGCTCGGCGCATCGCTGGCGAGCGGGCAGACGGGCACTGCGGCTCCCCCTGCCGCTCCACCTGCGCCACGGCCGCAGTTGTCGGAGCAGGCCTTCAAGGACATCGAGGAACTGCGTGGGATTCCCGTCAAGGAGTTCATGGAGACGATGGGGTTCTTTGCGGCATCGTTGTCGCTGAACTGCACGGACTGCCACGGTGAGGCCAGCGGCAGCAGCTGGGCCAGGTACGCCGACGATACGCCCCTCAAGACCACGACCCGCCGGATGATCCGGATGGTGAACGCGATCAACAAGACCAACTTCGGTGGGGCCCGCGTCATCACCTGCTACACCTGCCATCGCGGCAGCCAGCGGCCGAAGTTCACGCCGAGCCTGGCGCTGCAGTACTCCGCGCCGCCAGACGAGGATCCCGACGAGATCGAACCGCTGGCGCCCGGGGCCGCGCGCATCACGATCACCGCGGAACAGATCCTGGACCGCTACATCCAGGCGATCGGTGGCGCCGGGGCTGCGGCGAAGCTCACCAGCTATACGGCCAAGGGCACCTACGAGGGGTTTGATTCCGATTTCCAGCAGGTGACGGCGGATCTCTACGCGAGGGCACCGGACATGCGGGCCACCGTCGTGCACATGGGCGCTGGGGACAACATCACCGCCTACAACGGACGAGACGGCTGGCAGGCGGGGCCGGCCGACCTGACCCCGGTGCCGCTGATGGCGCTGGTCGGCCCAAGCCTCGAGGGCGCGCGGCTGGACGCGCAGCTCGCCTTCCCCGGTCAGATCAAGCAGCTGCTGACGGACTGGCGAACGGGCTTCCCGCGGCTCACGATCGACGGCAGCCCGGTGGACGTGATCGAAGGACGGACGCCGTCACGGTCACGCGTCAAACTGTATTTCGACCAGAAGACGGGTTTCCTGGTCCGGTCCGTGCGGTATTCCACGACGGCTGTGGGCACGGTACCGATTACGGTCGTCTATTCCGATTACCGCGACGTCCCCGGCGTGGGTGTGAAGCTGCCGTACAAGTGGGAAGTGATCTGGACGAACGGGCGGGGCACGTTCAACGTCACGGCGCTGCAGCCGAACGCCGCGATTGACGCCGCCAGGTTCGGCAGACCGACGCCCCCCGCCCTTCGTCCCTAGTTGCGCAGGCCGCCGTCGGCTCGTCCGCCGTCGTCGCCGCCGCGCTGGGTATCGCGCATGGTCGTGCCGTCCGGGAAGTCGACCTTGTTGAAGCGTCCAACGGTGGCGCCCGTCTTCGCCTTCCACACATACAAGGTGACCTTGTCACCGGGCTGCAGGGTCGTTCGGGTCCAGCCGATCAGCTGAGCCGACACCGTGCTGCCCAATTCCATCGTCCAGCGCTCGACCTCGCCTTTGGCGTTCGTGAAGTCCGCCTTGATGAGCGGATGGGGATTGGTCCAGAGGAATTCCGTCACCACGGCGTCCTTCAACACGACCGGTGAGTCCATGTCGAACGCCGCGGCGCCATGATGCGCGAACGACGGGGTCTCAGTAGCAGTGAGCGCGGCGAACAGGACCGTCAGCATCAGGACTTTCATCTTCACCGTGCACCTCCAGGACTGGGCTTGCCGGCCGGATCGGCCATCTCTGTCAAGTATCGCTGCACCAGCGACGGGACGCAGCTGAAGTCGAAAAACGTCTGGCTCGGAATCCACCGGAAACTCACCGTCCCGAGGCTGACAGGCCTGGTGTAGAGCCTCGGGTCGGTCATGGTCATCGCCAGCGTCAGATCGTTCTTGCTCTTCCGCGTGAAGCGCTCCGTCACCTTCGCGTCGACGCTATGGGGCAGGCCGCCCTCGGTGGCCCAGGTCTCCGGAACCAATCCGGTGGTCTCGACCACGAAGGTGAAGTCGTCTTCCCAGCGGCCGACCGAGTAGCCGTTGTAGGTCGGATCGTGGGCGTCCGCGCCCCTGCTGAAATTGGTGGGAAGGGCCCGTCCGTCCGTCCAGACCTCACGCCAGATGTTCATGAACTTGAGCATGACAAACGTGCGGTTGGGCAGGGTCGCGATGGTCATCGAACGAATCTGGTCGTTCATGTTCCGGGGAAAGCCGAACGGATCGCAGTACTTCACATGCGGATCGTTCGAGTCGGCGACGACGACGTTATCGCCTTCCGCTTTGTTCCGGTCGAACAACTGCTTGCCGAGCGGCGTAAACGCTGGCATCCGCTCGGGAGGGACGAGCCGCGCCACACCCGCGCCCGATGACTCGCCCGCCCATGTCCCGCTCAGATCGCGCCTCGGCGCGGGCCCACCGTCGCCGGTATTGGCCCTGGCGTCCTCCGGGTAGTACTTCCACGGCGAACGGACCTCTTTGTTCTGAGCCGCCGTGTTTTGAGCGGCAGGCAGCGCGGACAGGAAGATCGCACCCGCGACGCCCACGATGATTCCTGCAAACGTGTTTCGCATCGTCTGCTCCCTATCGGATCTGGATTCCCGACGGCCTGGCGAGCGAGTCGCGATACTCGATGCCCTCTGACGGGATGCAGATCGTCTCGGCAAAGTCCTGGCCCAGCACCCAGTAGAAGTTCGCCCGCATCCACGTCCACGGCTTCGTGTAGAACTTCGGATCGTCGACCGTGACCGTCAGCTGCAGGTTGTGCTCATCGACGCGCGTGTACCGCTCCTGGATGCGCGCCGAGGAGCTGCGCGGACGGCCGGCTTCATCCAGCCAGGGCCGTTCGTCGACGCCGGTCGTATCGATGACCAGCGTCCGATCGTTTTCCCAGCGGCCCACGGAATAGCCGTAATAGCGCGACTCGGGCGCGCCCCTCACATCCACCGCTTTCGGCAGCGCGCGTCCGTCCATCCAGATCTCGCGCCACACGCGCTGCTGTTCGTAGGCGAGGAGCAGGCGGTTCGGCGCCGACCCGACGACAAAACGTCCGCGGCTGCTGACGGCATGCGCCAGCAGATTGCGGGGAAAGCCGAGCGGATCACAGGTGATGAACGGATCGTTCGAGGCGCCAAGGTCGGCGTTCCTGCTGGCGTCGCCGTAGGCCTTCCGTTCCTTGAACGCGGCTTCGCCGGCGGGCGTCATCGGCGGGACTGCCTCGGGCTTGTTGTCGATCGGCCCGACCCACACGCCTGAGAGATCGCGGGCGGGAGCCGGCCCGGGAGCATTCGGCATCCTGGGAATGCCCTCACGAAGGAACCCCTCGGGGCCCCGGCGCTGCGCGTCAGTCGTCACGGTAGCCAGGCACGCCAGCACGACGACCGAGACGGCGATCGATAGGCTTCTCATGGTGCTACTGCTTCTCGGCAAATGGATCGAACCGGGTCTTCGGCGCATCGCCGCCAAGCTGCGTGTCACGCAGCTCAGACCCGTCGGCAAGGACGATCTTCTGCAGCCGGCCGGCCGGGTTGCCGTTCCTGGCGACGTACATCCGAACGGTGATGACGTCTCCTTCGGCGATCGAGGCCTTGTCCCAGCCAATCAGCCGGAGCGCCTGGGGCGCCGCGGTCTCGACGACCATATGCACCACCTCGCCCTTCGCATTCTTCGCGTCGAAATTGATCAGCGTGTGCGGATTGGCCCACGCGAATTTCGTGACCGTGGCCTGCTTGAATTCCGTGATCTCGTCGGCGTACGCCGCATTGCCATGATGCGCCGACGCCGGCGCGCTCATCGCCGCCAGTAACGTCAGGCTCAACACGCCTGTCACGATCAGAAAACCTTTCATGCCATACCTCCGCGACGCAGACGGAAGTCCTGCCTGCGCGCCGCCGGAGTATAACATTCGGGCCCAAATCCCATCCAAACCGGCTTGGCCGTCCACGGCATAAGTGGTATATAGAGCCGTCCGAAACGGCTGGACTTTCCGAGGAGTTCACATCGATGACGAGATGTGCGACCTGTTGTTCGCGCGGCGCGTTGATCCTTCTGCTGACCCTGCTGACCACCGCCACCGCGTGGGCGCAGGGAACCGCACAATTGAGCGGCACCGTTCGTGATGAGAGCGGTGCGGTGCTCCCCGGCGTGACCGTCACCGCGACGCAGACCAACACGGGCCTCGTTCGCACGGCCGTGAGCGATGAATCGGGCGGCTACCTGCTCACGAACCTGCCGATCGGGCCGTACCAGCTCGAGGCCACGCTCCAGGGATTCCGGACGTTCCTGCAGCGAGGCGTCGTGCTCCAGGTGGGCGGCACGCCGACGGTCAATCCGGTCCTCAGCATTGGCGGCCTGGAGGAGTCGGTCACCGTGGACGCCGCGGCACCGCTCGTCGACGTCCGCAGCGCGGGCATCAGCGCGGTCGTGGACAACGAGGCCATCCTGGAGTTGCCGCTGCAGGGACGCCAGGTCACCGACCTGATCGTGCTCGCCGGCGCCGCCGTGCAGACGGGCGCGACGGAACGTGGCGTGCCGGGCGGGGTGTACATCTCGGTCGCCGGCGGCCTGCCGGGCGGCGTGGCCTACACGCTCGACGGTGCGGAGCACAATAACCCGCAGACCAACGCCGGGCTACCAATGCCGTTCCCCGATGCGCTCCAGGAGTTCCAGGTGGCGACCAGCGGCCTCTCCGCCGACAACGGCGTCAAGTCGGGCGCGTCGGTAAACGCCGTGACCAAGTCGGGGACCAATGCCTTCCACGGCGGCACCTTCGAGTTCCTCCGCGATCGGCGGTTCAACGCGCCGGAACATTTTGCGGCGATTGGACCCGATGGCAAGCAGAAGGACGACGGCCTCCGGCGCAACCAGTTCGGCGGCACGATTGGCGGCCCCATCATCCGCGACCGGCTGTTCTTTTTTGGCGGCTACCAGGGCACCATCCTGCGTCAGGTGCCGACGAGCAACATCTCGTACGTGCCGACGGCCCAGATGCTCGCGGGCGATTTCACGACGATCGCGTCGCCGGCGTGCAACGCCGGGCGGCAGATCACCCTGGGCGCCCCGTTCGTCGGCAACCGCATCGATCCGGCCCGCTTGAGCGCGGCGGCGAGGAGAGTCTCCGCGCTGCTGCCCTCGACGACGGATCCCTGTGGCCAGGTCCAGTATTCGGCCCCCCAGGGCCGGGACATTCATGAACCGATCGCGCGGATCGACTTCCAGGCGACCAGCAGCCAGTCGGTCTTTGGCCGGTACATGGTTTACAAGAATGACCTCCCCCCAGCGTGGGAGGGCCCTGGCGACAACATCCTCAAGTCGGGGGGCGACAAGGAGGGCACCGCGGACATCCTCCGATCGCTGGTGCTGGGTCAGACCCATGTCATGAGCTCGTCGCTCGTGAACGCGGTCCGGTTCACATGGAGCACGACGGATTCGCACCGCTACCACAACCCGGGGCTGCCCAGCCCGCGGGATATGGGTGTGAACATGTACTCCTATCCCACTGAAGAGGGCTCGGACGTCAGCAGCCAGTTCCCCGTCAACGTCGCCGGCATGTTCGCCATGGTTGGGAGCGGGGAGCGGCGGTCGTCGCACAAGCTCTACGGGTTCTCCGACGACGTGACCCTGGTGCGGGGGAGCCATCAGATAGGCTTCGGCGCAAGCACCCGCTACTGGAAGTTCGACACGCGGTCCACGTCGCGCACCGGCGGCGCCTGGACGATTGACGGCAGCCTGACCGGGCACGCGCTGGCGGATTTCCTGACGGGACGCGTCGCGAGGCTCGAGATCGGCGGTCCAAGCGTCCTCGATATCCACAACTGGTACATGGGCGCGTATGTGCAGGATGCCTGGCGCCTGTCGAACCGCGTGACGATCAATGCGGGTGTGCGGTGGGAACCGTATTTCGGTCAGTACGTCGAGAACGACGCGGTCGTACTCTGGCGGAAGGAGAACTTCGACCAGAACATCCGGAGCAAGGTGTTCCTCAACGCGCCGGCGGGACTCAGCTATCCGGGCGACGAGGGCTTCCCGGACGGGACGACGGGGTTGAACACGCAGTGGTGGAACCTCGCGCCGCGCGCGGGCGTCGCGTGGGACGTCCACGGGGATGGCCGGCTCGCCGTGCGGTCGTCGTACTCGATGGGGTACGACTTCATGGCGGGCGAGTACCACAACATCAACTCTGGAGCCCCGCCGTTCGGCAACCGCTCGCTCATTACCGATCCACCGGGCGGCATGGACAACCCGTGGGGCCATCTCCCCGGCGGCGATCCCCACCCCATCCTCCCCGGCCCCAACGCGCCGTACATCCCGTTTGGCGCCTTCGGTTCGATGGATCCCAATATCAATTCCCCACGGGCGCAGCAGTGGAACGTGACGCTCGAGCAGCAGCTCGGGGAGAGCTGGGGCGTGTCGGCCGCGTATCTGGGCAGCTACGCCGACCGGCTCTGGGCGCAGTCGGCGCAGAACCCTGGGGTGTTTCTGGGCACGGGCCCCTGCACGCTCAACACGGCCACGGGGCCGCGGACCTTCCCGGTGTGCTCGGTCAATGGCAACCTGAACGAGCGGCGCGTGTTGTCGCTGGAGAATCCGACCAGGTCGGCTCAGATCGGCGCGCTCGACCTCAACACGGACATCGGCTACCAGAAGTATCGTGGGCTGAAGCTCTCCGCGCGGCATCGGAGCACGAGGGGTGTGAGCCTCAACGGCAGCTATACGCTGTCGAGGTGCGTGGGCACGGCCACGGCGACGACCTTCAATCAGACCAGCGCCGGCTATTCGATTCCGGACGACCCGGATTTCGACGCCGGCTACTGCGATCAGGACCGCAAGCATCTGGGGACGCTCAACGCGGGGTACCAGACGCCGGAGGTTGGCAACGGGGTCGTGCGCGCGCTGGCGTCGAACTGGCGGGTGTCGGGCATTCTCAGCGCCCGATCGGGGAGCCGGCTCAACATCACCAGCGGCGTCGATCGCGCGCTCATCGGTTCGCATTCCTCGGTGCAGCGGCCGAACCTGCTCAGCGATGACATCTACGGGGCCGGCAAGGACACGTCCAACGTCGCACCTGGAGCGGTGATCGACAACTACTTCAACCGGGCCGCCTTCGCGCTGGCGCCTCTGGGCACCCTGGGCAATGCCAAACGAAACCTCGCGGTGGGTCCCTCGTTTCGGCAGGTTGACCTGGCGATCTCGAGGCTCATCCCGATGGGTGGGCAGCGGCTGGAGCTGCGGATCGAGACGTTCAACCTGTTCAACACCTTCAACTGGGGGAATCCGGTCACCAACTTCAACTCGGGGCAGTTCGGACGCATCACCACGCAGGCCGGCGATCCGCGCATCGTGCAGTTCGGCGTGAAGTACGACTTCTGAAGAAGTTGAAAAAGTAGAAGAAGTGGAAGAAGTAGAAAAGTGGAAGAAGTGGAACGAGTGAGTTGGAAGTTCGCGCGCGTACTTCTTCCATTTTTTCTACTTCTTTCACTTCTTCCACTTTCAGCCGAGGCCCAGTGGCTGGACCGCCCGTGGCCCGGCATCCCCCGCACGGCAGACGGCAAGCCGAACTTCGATGCACCCGCGCCGCGTGGTCCCGACGGCAAGCCCGACCTGACGGGCCTCTGGGACCCGGGGCTGATTGCGGGCCGTCCAGATCCCGCAAACCTGCAGCCGTGGGTCCTCGAACTCGCGCGCAAGCATCAGCAGGAGTACTACCGCCAGCGCCCCAACTACCAATGCCGGCCAAGCGGGCCCGAGGCGGAGCGAGGCTATGGCGACGGCTGGAAGCGCATCGTCCAGACGCCGACTTTGATGGCCATCCTCAATGACGACGTGTCGTACCGCGTGATCCACATGGACGGCCGCCAGCTGGAAGCCGAGCCCGCGCCGAGCTGGATGGGATACTCGGTCGGCCGCTGGGAGGGCGATACGCTCGTCGTGGAGAGCAACGGCTACAACGACAAGGTGTGGACCAGCCGGTACGGGGTGTCACATTCGGACAGATTACGAATCGTCGAACGATACCGGCGCACCAGCTTCGGCAGCCTGAAGGTGGAGGTGACGTACGACGATCCGGGCGCCTACCTGAAGCCCTGGGGCTTTACGGCGACGATGACGCTCGCCGCCGACACCGAAATGCTCGAGGAGGTCTGCGAACGCACTAGCGACCACTGGGTCCCGCTGTCGGATGCGGCGACCGCGACGGTGACGGTGCCGCGCGACGTGCTCGCGCGCTACGCCGGCGTCTACAAAGGCATCTACGGGGGCGCGGAGCGGACGTACGAGGTGACGCTCTCCGGCGATCAGCTGATAGCCAAGATCCTCGGGCCGCGAATCGAAGGCGGCCTCGCCGCCGCCGGTCTCGAGGATGGCGCCGCACGGCCCCTCGTGCCGATCGCTCAGACGACGTTCGAAGGCCTCGGACTCGCCTATCAGTTCGAGATCGGCGACACGGGTCCGGCCGCCGCGCTCATCGTGATCCACATCTCGGGGCCCTACAGATTCGCGCGCCAGCCGTAATCAGTTGGCGCCGAGCGACGAGCCCAGGAAGAAATTGCGGCCGTCCGCGAAGGTGACTTTCTGGCCGTTCGCCTTCGCGGTGCCGTCCTTGGCCCGGTAGCCTTCGATCACGATCTCGGTCCCGATCGGGAAGTCGGTCCTGCGCAGTCCTCGCCGCAGCAGGCCGTTCGGGGCACCGGCTTCGATGCCCCAGTTCACGACCGTCCCGTCCTCCCCCTTCACGTCGATGTAGATCCATCCGTGTGGATTGATCCACTCCATCTTGGTCAGCGTGCCGCGCAGTTTCACGGGCTTGGTCGCGTCGAATTCGGCGGTGAATGAGTGATGCGCGGCCACCGGTGTCATCGACGCGAACGCGGCAGCGAACCCAATCACGAGGAGGACAGCTTTCATGTGACGCTACTTGGTAGGACGATTTGGCCCCTGCGAGAGCGTCCGCACCTTGTAGACCGTCCCTGAGCCGACGATGTAGAGCGTCTTGCGATCCGGCCCGCCGAAGGCGAGGTTCTGCGGCTTGCGGATGTTGTCGTTCTCGGCGCCCCACTGTACCGGCATCACGCCAAGCAGTTCGCCGCGCGGGCTGAAGACTTCCACGCCGGCGTTCGTGGCCGCATACACGCGACCGTCGCTGTCGACGGCGATGCCGTCGGCGCCGTTGTCTTCGTCCCACGACGGGTCCTTGTGGCCGGGAATGCGAACGCTCTTGTAGCGGCCGAAGTTGCGTCGGTTTGCAATCGTCCCGTCCGGTGCCACATCGAAGGCGATGATGTAGACGCCGTCCTTGTTGTGGACGTAGAGGGTTTTTTCATCGGGACTCAGGACGAGGCCGTTCGGCCGCGGCACCTCGTCGATGATCCTGCTGACGCGCCCGCCCGGAGGCAGGTAGTAAATGCCCTGCGTATCCGTGAAGTAGACGCCCCCGCGCTTGTCGAGCGCCATGTCATTCAGCGCGTCGAAGGGCTTGCCCTGGAAGTTGTCCGCGAGCGTCGTCACCTTGTCGGCCGGATACAGCACGCCGACCCGTTCCATGCCCTTGCCGCGCTGCGCCGAGATGAGGCGTCCCTGCCCGTCCCATCCCATGCCGTTGGTCTGGTTGGAATTGTCGATGAACGTCGTGACGTTGCCGGAGGCCTCGACTTTGAGGATGGTGTTCGGGCCGCTGACGAGCATGCTGCCGTCAGCCATCGCGACAGGACCTTCGGTCCGCCCAAGTCCGGCTTTGACGAGCTCGATTTTCGTGCCGGCGGCGACGACGCCAACGATGGCCGGCGCCGTAAAACTGTCCGGCGGTGGTGGAGCGCCCTGACCGCCGCCACGCTGCGCGAATGCCGACGTGCTGATCAGCACGCCCACCGCGACGAGGCAGATTCGTTTCATAGGGCGTCTTATATCACCGCTGCGGCACGCGCTCCAGCGTTCCGTAGTACACGCTGGCACCCACGATGTGCCCGTCCATGGCCTGCAGGACGGCATCCCGGCCGGCGTTTGCGGGCAGGGACAACATCTGGTCGAGGGCGTACAGCTTGAACTGGTAATGGATCGGTCCCGCGCCCGCTGGCGCGCACGGAGGGTCGTACCCCACGATGCCGTCGTCGCTCGGCAACTGGCGGCTGCCGTCCGGCTGCTCCGCGCCGCGCGGCTGCCCTTCCGCGAGCTGCGTCGCGCTGGCCGGAATGTTCCAGCGGCCCCAGAAAAAAGCGACCGTGTGGCTCCCCTTGCGGTGGTTCTCCGGCCCCGTGACCGTGAGCACGAAGCTGCGGGTCGTCGCGGGCGCGTTCGCCCATCGCAGCGCCGGCGACATCGTCTTCGCCGCCCCGCCATCCGCGTAACACGTGAACGGCAAGGGAATCGGGCCCGCGTCGCTGAAGCCGGGAATCGTCAACCGGAGCCGTGGTTGCGCAGGACGATCCTGCGCCGCAGCGACGGCGCTGCTGCACGCGAGCACACACACGAGCCATCGTACGGGCATGTCGAGCACTCCTATTCGCTGCCGAGATACGGCAGGTAGCGGCCGAGGAAGATCACACCGACCCAGAGACAGATTGAACCCGCCGCGACAATCCTCCCGCTGAGCGGTGCCCGGTCCTGGTCGGACATCGTCGGGTACAGCAAGGCGACGCCCGCGATCAGCAGCAGCCCAATCTTCCACATGAACGCGCTGTTTTCCGTGTACTGCGCGGGACTCGCGACAAAGAACAGCATGCCGGTGACGATGTTGATGGCGAGTCCAGCCATGGCCCATGGGAGAAGCCGCTTCACCTCGGTGAATCCCACGTCTCGGACAAAACCCAGCAGCCGCAGATTGACGAGCAGGACGACCCCGAACAGCAGACACAGCCCGATGAAGTGGAAGACCTCGAGAATCGGCCAGACCCACGGGTTATCCAGCACCAGTGCCGCGCCGGCTGCCGCGGTGCGCGGCCATCCTGGCGCCGGCGCGGCCATTCCTTCAGCCAGTATTTCAGGATGGCGGATGTGCCCGCCGATGTTAGCGGCACTCGCCATCAGCCCGAACGTCACGATCGCGAGCACCAGGACGGCCGCCTCGTGCCATTTCCGAAACCGCCACAGGGCAGCCCAGGCGACGAGGGCCATGATCTCCATGGCGATCAGCGCCAGCAGCGCCGCGTCCTGGTGTGCCGCCATCACGTCCGGTGACACGCCGGGTTGATCCTGAAGCACGACCTGCGCGGCGCCGCCGGTCAGATACGCGGGGATGGCCATCAGCCCAAGCAGATAGAACGCCACGAAGCTGGCTTGCTTCAGGTCCTCGCTCTTCTTCAGCAGCGCCGCCACGAGCAGGCCAAGCGCCGCGCCAAGTCCGATGGTTGGAAAGTGATTGAGGAGGAGATGCAGGTGCGCCAGGTTCACAACACGAACTCAGCGATGTACGCCATCAGCCGGCCCGCCGTCAGCGCGCCGAGCCAGCACGCGAGCGATACGGCCGCGAGGACCCTGCCGCTCTGCTGCGAGCGAAAGACGCGACTCCATGTGAGGGCGAGCGCCGCTCCGGCCACGAGCACAAAGAGCAGCTTGACGAAAAATGCGGGGTTCGCCGCATGGCGTGTGGCGCTGGCAGCGAACAGCAGGATCCCGGTCACAGCGGTCACGGCGAAACCGGCCCACATCAGCGAGAACAGCCTCTCAAGCGATGCGAGAGGAATAGCGGATGCGACGCCGAGGAGTCGAAGGTTGATGGCGGAATTGAGCCCGACGAGGGTGCTCAGGCCAAAGGTGTGGAGAAAGAGAACGAGGGGATACCCGTAAAGTACCCCCGATTCCCGGATCCAGGTGGCAACGCCGCTCTGTTCGATCTGTGCTGCCAGCGCTCCCACTACGAACCTACGAGCCCGTTCTCCACGCCAACTGGGCTTCGTAGCAGCTCAACAGAATCCGGTTGTACCGCGCGACCGAGTCCTTGCCGACAAAGGGATGCACTTCCTTGGCGAGCCGGTTCCCGTCCTCGGCGCCGGCCGAGTGATCGGGGTTCGCCATCCGCCAATGCCGCATCTTGTCGACCATGTTGGCGTGGCTCAACGTGGGCGACAGCGTCACATCGACGCCGGCCTTCGTTCCCAGCTCGATGAAGCGCTTCAACGAGTCGACGTGCGTTCGCATCATCGTCGGGCCGTCGGGGTAGTAACGGACGCCCTGGCGGCCGATGCTCGGATCGGTGCCGCCCCAGATGCTGGCGACGTGGCGGTCGTTGTCCGAGGCCACGCTGTTCCTGTTGGTGAGCCCCTCGATGATGAGCGACAGCGTCCCCGGCGTGTGACCAGGCGTGACGTAGGCCGTGACGGACACATTGCCGACAGCGATCTTCTGGCCATCGGTGACGACCATGTCCCGCCGCGGCTTGAACTGCGCCGGCGAGTTGTCTTTGGCGACGAGATCCCAATCGGCGGCGGACATGGCCACGCGCGCTTTCGGATACTCGTCCTGCAGGGCCTTGGCGCCCCAGTACCGGTCGTCATGCGCGTGCGTGACGACGATGTATCGGATGTCGTTCGGGTCGAGGCCGAAGTTCAGCAGCCCGAGCACCAGCTCCTTGCTGTTGTAGTGGAAGTTGGTGTCGATGAGGATGATGCCGTCCGGCGAGCTGAGGGCCCAGACGCCGGCGGTCCTGGTGCCGACGAAGTGGAGATTGTCGAAAATCTCCACCGGCCACGTGAACCACTCCTTGCGCGGCACGACGGCCGACCGATCGTTGGTCCGCATCGCGTCCGGCAGCGTCGGCTGGGTGCAGACCTGATCGAACAGCGCCTTGAACGTCTCGTACGGCCTGTTTGGATTCGCTTTCGGCGGCGCGACTGCCGCGCGAGCGGCGTCGACGTGCACCTTGGCCGCCGACGATTGGGCGCTCACGTCAGCGACGAGCGCGCCTGCGGCAAGGACAACGCTCCAGAACGCTCCGGCCCGGCGCGTCATCAGCGCCCTCCCTTCTGGAGGTACTTGGTCGCCGGATACGCCTCTTCCTGTTCGCGCCTTGCCGATTCGGCGTCGCAGTTCCGGAACCCCTGGCGTGGGCCGTCCAGCCCCGCCTTGGTGAACATGAACGCGTAGGTGAACGGCCGCGTCAGGAAGGTTGGATCTTCGAGCGTGATGATCAACCGCATGCTGTTGTTGTCGATCAGCCGGTAGCGCTCGGTGATCTTCTTCCGCACCGACGAGGCCATGTGCATGTGGTCTTCCATGCCGTCAGGATCGAACGTGAAATGCGTGCTCTCGATGATCAGGTCGTTGCCGTCGTAGC
>SXGR01149218.1_pt1 | contig 19461 bp, 15 predicted proteins | sample 3174711 | NCBI WGS metagenome assembly SXGR01 (sample SAMN11356860, study PRJNA531348) | freshwater metagenome | isolation source: freshwater sample F1-60 | place: China: Fuxian Lake, Yuxi | collected 2017-12-25
GATCCGCCTGCTGGAGGCTGTTCGACTGGCAGGGATAACGACGCGGTTCTATCAGGCGTCGTCATCAGAAATGTTCGGCGCTGCCTCCCCCCCACAGAGCGAACACACGCCCTTCTATCCTCGTTCCCCCTACGCAGCGGCCAAGGTGTTCAGCTATTGGATCACCAGGAATTACCGGGAGGCTGATGGGCTGTTCGCAGTCAATGGGATCCTTTTCAACCACGAGTCGCCTCGGAGGGGCGAAACCTTCGTCACGCGGAAAATCACCCGCGCCGTCGCTGCAATCAGGGCCGGTCAGCAGGAATTTCTGTACCTGGGAAATCTCGATGCGATCAGGGACTGGGGATACGCCCCGGAGTACGTCGAAGGCATGTGGCGGATGCTTCAGGCTGACGAGCCCGACGACTACGTACTGGCAACCGGTGTCGGCATCTCGGTGCGTGAATTTCTTCAAACCGCGTTCGACCGCGCCGGTCTGGACTGGGAAAAGCACGTTCGGTTCGACGAACGGTACTTGCGGCCGACGGAGGTGGACGCGCTCATCGGAGACGCCTCCCACGCCCGCAAGAAATTGCAATGGGTTCCGGCTGTTGACGGCCTCCAGTTGGCGAGCCTGATGGTTGACGCTGACGTGGCCGCGCTTGAACACGCCGGCCGGCCCTGGATCGATACGGTCCAGCTGGACTGGTGGGAGACTCCAGTGCGTCGGCGGGAAGCCGGGCAGTGACGGCTTTTGCGCCCGGGGAGTTAGATCGGTCGGCACCGATTTACGTCGCCGGCCATCAGGGCCTCGCAGGCTCAGCGATCGTCCGCAGGCTACAGGTCGCTGGATTCGAGAACATCATCGGCAAAACATCGGCGGAACTCGACCTCAGGGACCGTGAGCCGGTTTTTGAGTTTCTCGGCTCCGTCAAGCCGCGGTACGTGGTGCTGGCCGCGGCCAAGTTGGGCGGAATACTCGCCAACAACACCTATCCCGTCGACTTCCTCAGCGACAATCTCCGTATCCAGGTTAACGTCCTGGATGGCGCGCTTCGTATCGGGGTGGAACGGCTGTTGTTCTTGGGCTCTTCCTGTATCTACCCCAGGTTGGACCAGCAGCCGATCCGCGAAGAATCCTTGCTCTGTGGACCGCTTGAGCCCACCAATGACGCCTACGCCATCGCCAAAATCGCCGGCATCATGCACGTCCAAGCTGTGCGTCGACAGTTCGGGCTGCCGTGGATTTCGGCCATGCCAACCAACCTCTACGGACCCAATGACAATTTCTCTCCAAGTGGATCGCACGTCCTGCCGGCGTTAATCAGGCGTTATTACGAGGCCGCTGCCACCGGTGCGGAGTCGGTTACCAACTGGGGGACTGGCTCACCACGACGTGAGTTCCTGCACGTCGATGACATGGCAGATGCGTGCCTGCACCTGCTCGAACACTACGACGGGCCGGAGCAAGTCAACGTCGGCAGCGGAACCGACGTCACCATAAAGGAGGTCTCGCGAATCGTTTCGGACGCGATAGGCTACTCAGGTGAAACGCACTGGGACACAACCAAACCCGATGGAACGCGCCAAAAACTGCTTGACGTGTCCAAACTCGCGAAACTTGGTTGGACCTCGAAGATTGGCTTACGTGAGGGGATTGAGAACGCGGTGGATTGGTATCGCGTCCATCGGGAGTCTGTGAGAGATGAGGACGCGCCGTGATGTTGCGCTTGGTACACGGATCGGAGTGTGCCCGTGGGTCACTCTGAGGCGTCTTCAACGATGCCACTTCACGTATTGATCGCCTGTCACAATCGCCGCGCTCTGACGGTGCGCGCAATAGCGACCTTCGCCGCTGCCGTGACGGCAGCAGGCGCCGAAGCTGACTTCACCGTTTTCGACGATGGTTCGACCGACGGCACCGCGGAGGCGATTGCGGCACTCGAACTGCCGGTAACCCGCATCGCCGGTGACGGTTCCGCCTACTGGGCGCGCAGCATGGCCGAGGCCGAAGGCCATGTAATTCAGGCGTACGCCGACGACGGCTATGTCGTGTGGCTGAACGACGATGTTGAACTCGATGGGGATTTCCTTGAGGTTGCGCTTACGGCGGCCAAGAGTGTTCCTTCAGCGGTTCTGGTGGGCGCGATGCGCGATCCGGAGACAGGTCAACTTACGTACTCCGGGCAGCGAAGAGTTGGGCTCCACCCGCTCAACTTTGCCTTAGTGGAACCCAACGGCAGATTGCAGGAGGTTGAGACCTTCAATGGCAATCTTGTGTTCGTGCCGATGAAGGTCGCCCGCGCGCTCAGTGGCATCGACGGCTCGTTGTGGCACTTCGGCGCCGACACCGATTATGGGATTCGGGTCTTGGAAGGCGGCTTCAAGCTCTTGCTGTTGCCGCGCATCGTCGGTTCCTGCGCGCGCAACCCCGTATGCCCCCCGGGCCCTGTGATGGACGATTGGCGCAGGTTCACTGGCGTGAAGGGCGGCGGCAATTTCAATCAGTTGAAACGTATTCTGCATAAGCGGCACCCGGTTACCTGGTTTGCTTACATTGCGGTTTCATATTCGCTCTGGTGGACTCGGCGCTTCGCGCAGCTAGCGTCCCGCACCACAACCGGTGTTCCTATTCAGGTTCACCGGCGATGAGGGTCGTCGTCGTCGGGCAAGGCTACGTAGGTCTTCCGCTGGCTATGGAAACCACTCGGGTGGGCCACGCTACGACAGGTCTTGATCTCGATCCCCAGGTGGTCGGTCGTCTCTTAATGGGGATTAGCCATGTCGACGACATCACCGATGACGAAATTTGTGAAGCTCTCCGCGGCGGCTACCATGCTTCCACGGAAACTGCAGTGCTCGCTGAAGCAGACGCCATAGTCATCTGCGTTCCGACACCGCTGAGCGCGGACGGAAGCCCTGATATGACGGCGGTGCAGCACGCCGTTGAGGACGTCGCTCGATTCGCAAAGCCCGGTGTAATAGTGATCCTCGAATCGACAACGTATCCCGGAACCACAGACAATCTCGTGCGTCCCGTGCTGGAGGAGTCGGGCCGTCAGATCGATCGCGACTTCTTCCTTGCGTTCTCGCCTGAGCGGATCGATCCCGGCAATCAGCAGTACACGCTCCGTAATACGCCGAAGGTCGTCGGAGGGGTGACGGCAGAGTCGACGCGACGTGCCAGCGAGTTCTATCAAGGCTTCGTGGACACCGTCGTCTCGGTCAAGGGTGCGAGAGAGGCTGAGTCAGCGAAGCTCCTTGAGAATACGTATCGTCACGTCAACATCGCACTCGTAAACGAGATGGTGCGCTTCTGCCGGGAACTCGAGATCGATCTCTGGGAGGTCATCAGGGCGGCCGCCACGAAACCTTTCGGCTTCCAGGCCTTCTACCCGGGCCCGGGAGTTGGGGGGCACTGCATCCCAATTGATCCCAACTATCTGAGCTATGAGGTCAAACGCCAACTCGGCCGGCCATTCCGCTTCGTCGAACTGGCTCAGGAAATAAACGAGAGCATGCCCCGCTACGTCGTCGACCGGCTGCAAGATGCGCTCAACGACGCCGGCAAAGCGGTGCGGGGTTCTCGCGTGCTCATCCTAGGCGTCACCTACAAACCGAACATTGCCGATCAGCGGGAGTCGCCCGCCAAGCCCATCGCCACACTGCTCGCGCGTAAGGGGGCAGTGCTCACGTTTCACGATCCGCGGGTCGATACCTGGGGTGTCGGTGAGATAGCCATTCCTCGTGTCGATGAGCTTCTGGCCGCTGTTTCCCAGGCAGATGCTGTGCTTCTTCTTCAAGCGCACCGAGAATACGAGGTCGACGACCTGGTGGCTCGGTCGCAGTTATTCTTCGACACCCGGGGAGTCTCCACGCATCCCACCGCCATCAGGCTATGAGGCAGAGTATGAGTCTTCAACACAGGCTCCGTTTGGGCCTCCGCCGATTGGGGGTCGACGTTGAGCGCTATCCGGTGAGTGATCCGATGTACAGCGTCGTCCGACTCTTGGCGCACTTTGGGATCGATTGCGTCGTCGATGTCGGGGCGAACAGCGGTGGCTACGCCTCGACAATCCGCAGTCTCGGCTATTCAGGTCGGATCGTTTCGCTTGAGCCGTTGTCTGGTCCTTTCGGACTCTTGGCAGCCCAGGCGGCGACGGACCCGAGATGGGAAGCCCTACGCGTTGCCGCCGGGAACGAGGATGGCGAGATCAGGATCAACATCGCCGGCAACGGCGGGGCCAGTAGTTCGGTCCTTGCGATGCTCGACACCCACGCGAACGCAGCTCCAGAGTCATGTTACGTCGGCACCGAGGTAGTGCCGCAGCGCCGGCTGGACGGGCTGCTGCCCGAGTTGGGCATTGATTCCTCGCACCCGGCCTTTCTCAAGCTCGACGTCCAGGGTTACGAGGCGGCGGTTCTCGACGGCGCGGTCGACCTCTTCGGCGCTGGGGCGGTTACGGGGTTACAAATGGAGCTTTCACTAGTACCGCTTTACGCAGGGGCGATAACCTACAAGGAGGGGTTGGATCGCGCCGAACGGCTTAGGATGTCTCCCATGGGTTTGATCCCCGGCTTCTCGGACCCTCTTTCGGGACGGCTATTACAGGTCGATGCGGTGTTCTTTGCGGAACCTTCGACTCACGTGACCTCATGAGTACCCCGCCAGTGGGTGTCAGAGGTCGCCGTGGTCCCCTCTGCGGTCTCGGAGATCGAATGCGGGATCCGGAGACGGGCAGCTGACGCCCTTCTACGAGCTTGCGCTCTATGGTGACGTGGCGGCTGGGCGATCGCACTCCGCCGCCGCCATTCCGATTTCCCGTTCGGAATTTCGTAACGAAGAGGAAGTGTGATGGCGGCGTTCATCTTCTCGATCTTCGTCGCATTCGCGGCACTGGTCGGGTTCGCCCTGTCGGTTGCTTGGGTGCGACGTTCCCCGCCTATCGGGCTTGCATTGCTCTGCCTGATAATCATTCCCCTTTGGGAAGTGCCGTTCCCATCGCCGCTCGTCACGCTCTCCGGCTTGAGTATCTATCCCGCCGATGTCATCACGCCCATTTTGTTTACAGTAGGTGTGCTGGAGGTAAAGCAACTTCGGGCAAACCTGCGAGGTTGGATCCTCCCCTGGGTTTTGTTCGGGGTACTGATCGCCGTTGCACTGCTTCGCGGATTTGTGGCTTTTGAGCCGGCAACTGCTGTCCACGAAGCACGCCCGCTGTTGTACTTCTTTGGGGCAATGACTTGGGTCTTGGGGATCCGCCCTGACCGACTGAGGCTCCACGCCGTCAGTCTCATTCTCGGCTGGGTACTGGTGCTTGTGGCTCTATATCACGGTCTCACCTACGGATTCGGCGGTTCGTCGTCAGTGATCTCAACCCGCGATGGCGTGATCCAAACCGGACGTATCCTTCTCGCCTCGCAGTCCATGGCTCTGTTGCTCTGCGCCGCGACTGTGTTTTTAGGACCGTCTGGTTTAGCAAAGGATCGCCAGCAGTTCTATACAGCCAGTGCGCTTGTGTTCGGGGGAGTGGTGGTCATCGCTCAGCAGCGTTCAGTCTGGGGCGCAGGCGCGCTGGGCGTGGCCGCCGTGTTGATCTTGTCTAGACAAAGGGGGCGGAAGCACGTCTTCGTAACTTTAACTGCAGGCACCTGCGTCGTACTCATCGCCTGGTTTTCCGGGATTCTAGGCGGATCCCAGATTCTCGATTCGGCCTCAAATAGGAGTACCTATGAATGGCGCACTACCAGTTGGCAGATCTTGATCTCCGAAGCAATTGCCCGCGGGCCGGTGACCGTCGTCTCTGGCGAACCGTTCGGCTCCAACGTCAGCTTTCGACAGATTCCCACGACGAACGGGTGGACATCGGTCCAGGCCCACAATTGGTACGTGACGATCTTCCTCTATCTGGGACTTCTTGGGCTGATGGTGTTTGTTGCTATCCTAGCCGCGGCGTTGGTGAATTCGCGCACGATGCCGTCGGTTTGGACGTTCGTGCCGGCAGCGATCGCGGCTTACAGCTGGGCCTACTCCCTCGAGTGGTACTTGGCCCCATGGCTGGGAGCAGCGGTAAGCGTCGCACTAGGGGCTGGCCGGATTGCGGAAGGCCCTGCTCCAAAGTTCGGTCTAGTGGCGAAACCCGACGCTGCCCGTCCTGGGGTTCGCGCCTAGGTAACTGTTGAGCGCAGTCAAAACGTTGTTCCAAGATTCGCACCGCAGCCCGTGGAAAGGCTAGCTCCTCACGTCACTACGGTATCGCTGACCACGCCGATTGTCGGGAAAGCCAAGCTTTCGTTCCTGGCAGCAGCCGTGCCGACCCCCGGATAGTCGGTCGACTTCAGGCTTTGGGTCTTAATGCACCTGCCTTTTACCAGTCGGCTGCGAGCGCCGGGTCTGGCTGGCTTGCTGGCCGTGGGATGTCGAGCGCAGCCGGCCGCGTATTCGGCTGGTATCTGTAGCCTTGGGCTTCGTGGTCGACGGCGGGCGGTAGAGTGTGCAGGATGTCACGGCACAGTTATTTGTCGTGATGCCGGGAACGTTCGGGCACCGGGTAGGAGTGCTGTACGTGGTCGCTTTAGAGACTGAGCGACGGCAATGAGTCGTCGTCGGCCCCGGATTCTTTACCTGCCAAATGAGCCTGGTAGCGCCGTCCAGCGCGGTCCGCGATGGACGCTTGGCCGGCTGCTCGACGCGGGTCTGGTCGAGGATGTACGGATCGTCAGCCTGCTGCACAGAGTGAGGGTGGGCGATGGACCGGCTGAGCGGGCAAGGGTGCTCCAAATCGTCCAAGACTTCAAGCCGACCCTCGTGTTGCTCGACAAGCCGGCTGGCTCCGGATTGCGATCGGAGCACATCCGGGCCTGGCGCTCCGCATCTGACTTCGTGTTCATCGTTTCGGATATGGACGCCTACCACTGGTGGTCCAAGCCCTTGTCGCGGGACGCGAAGGCCTTGGCGCCGCACGCCGATCTCGTCTTTGTTCCTGGAAGCGGCTTGTTGTTTCGGAACTACCGCCGCTCGGGGGCGAATGACGTCCGTTGGCATCCCCACACGTACGACCCCAATACCTTCGGGGGTTTGGAAATCACGGGTGACACCGTGACCCGTGATGTCGTCATGATTGGGAACTTGGTTGCCTCTAGGCTCGGGCGGCTGCGTAGCATGCCCGGTGCGGTCGATCGGGGCCATCTCGCGGCTGGGTTGGAGCAGGAGTTCGGTAAGCAGTTCGGACTTTTCGGTGCGGGCTGGGGCGAGTCGATCGGATTGGGGCCAATCCCTCACGAAGAGCAGGAAAAGGCGATTCGTAGCGCGTGGGTCACAGCCAATTGGGACCACTTTCCCGCGGAACCCGACTACTTCTCGGATCGGCTACCCATCAGCCTCGCCTCGGGATCGGTGCATTTCACTACATGGCACCCCGGTTACGACGAGCGCTTCGGTGAACTTCCGTTCATTCGGCTGGTGCGGCGTTGGTCCGAGATGCCCGCTGCAATCCGCTCCTACCTTGAGGCTACTTCGCCCCGCGATCGCATAGAGCACGCTAGGCAGGCTCGTGCTTTCGCCAACACAAACCTTCGTCAGGACGTGTGGATGGTGGAAATGTTGAACGCGGGAGGTGCCGAGATCGGCGAAATTGATGCGCTGGAAGCGTTCCGCGCCGATTCGCGGATGTTAACCGAGGAATGACCGCCCCTACCAACTCGAAACTTCGAGCCCTCGCGTCGTACGCAGCCTGGACGCTCGGCGCGCAGACCGCGATGACGCTACTCCAGTTCGGCTATGCGGCCGTTACGAGCCGCCTCGTGCCGGATACTGGATTTGGCGTGTACGCCGTCGCGCTGAGCCTGTTGTTGCTTGTTAATCTTTTCGCTCAGGGCGGACTCGGTGATGCTGCGGCACGAACTCCCGAGCTTCACGCGGGCAAACTGAGCTTCCTGGTGCTCGTTGCGATCGGTCTTGGGATCCTGGGCGGGTTGCTAGTTGTCCTGCTCGCTAGGCCGTGGGCGTTGCTGTGGGATGCCCCCGATGCCGTCGTTCCGGCCCGAGTGATCGGGGTGATTGCGTTCGTGGCGCCGCTCTCCGGATTGCTCGTCGGCGTCCAGCGGCGGCTTGGCGGATTTCGGGTGCTCGCGATCTCGATGGTGGCAACATCGGTCGTCGGCATGGTTATCGGTTTGGTTGCTGTCGTTGTCGCGCCGGGCCCCGTGACGTTGCTGGTCTCGCCGGTGGCAGCGTCGGTACTTCTAGTAGTCGTCTCGCTTATTCTGACCCGGAGACACTGGTGGGCGCAACCAAACGCCGCTGCGGCGCAGGCCGATCTTGGGTTTGCTTGGCGGGTCCTCGGCCTCACCATGCTCTCCTATCTCAGCGGGAACGTAAGCAAATGGTCGGTCTCTCGATGGGTCGGAACAGATGCGCTCGGCCAGTGGAACCGAGCTGACGTGCTCACGGCAGTGCCCATTAACCAGGGCGCGAGCGCGCTGAACAGGTCGGTCTATCCCGAGTTGAGGCACGACATCGGGATTCAGTCTAGGACGAGACAAGCGTGGACAGACTACCTACTCCTTACAGCTTGGTCATGTTTCCCGGTCGCCGCGATTCTCGCTGGAGTTGCGCCGTTCGCGACCGCGATACTATTCGGCCCGGGATGGGAGCTGGCGGCAACGATCGCCCCGCTCGTCGCAGTCCAGTACGGGATCGTCGCCGTCGAGGCTGCGCTTGCGAGCGCGCTTCAGTCGGTCGGTCGATTTCGGTTGCTGGTCCCGACAGCACTGGCTTCCGTCGCAGTGATCGCGGCGGGTGCAGTCGTGACCGCAGTTACCGGGTCCTGGGTGGTAGCAATCGCTGCACTCATCGCTGCGTCGCTTCTGCGGCACCTGCTGCAGGTGGTGTTCACGGCCCGATCCGGGGCGCTGGACGGGCGGTCCATTGCCAGGGGGTACTCCTTTTCGTTAGCGGCTTCGGCCGTTCTCGGTGGAACGACGGCGCTAATGTCCGCGGGGGTGCTCGGTCGAATTTGCCCGCTTGCAGCTATCGCCGGCGCAGTGACGCTCATCGCCGCCGCCGTCGCGGGGATCGCGTTGAGACGTCACCTACCTCCGGTGAAAATCCTCGCGCGATACCGGTCTTGATGCGGCGCGCCGCTAGCTGTATCGCTAGCCGACGGTTGCTGGGCAATAGCCGACGCTCCCATTAGCTATGTGTCTGGGCGGGTAGGGTAGTACGACATGACCAAAAGTGTCCGAGGATCATTGGTATCGATCAGAGACGCGCTGGTATCGAATCGTCCTATGCAGAACCTGATTCGTTCTGGCGCGCGGGCCGGCTTCATCCCACGGCGGGTCTACGATCGGCTGCCGCCACTTGGCGCACATGCGGTGACCTCGCCCGCAGGTCACACATTCACCTACGTCGCCGACAAGTCTGACATGATGTCGCGCGGCGTTATTTGGGGGAATCTCAAGGGCTGGGAGGCCACCAGTCTTCGCGTGTTCTCAGAGTTGTCCCGGACGTCGGAAAGATTCTTGGACGTTGGAGCCTACAGTGGGATATACAGCCTTATAGCCTGCGCTGACGGCACCGGCGAGGTGATAGCTTTCGAACCCAATCCTGCGATTCGTCCACTCCTGGAGCGCAACATCCGTGGTAACAAGTGGGAGGGACGCATCACGGTCGTCCCAAAAGGCGCGTCGGACGCTTCAGGAACCGCCCGGATGACGATCCCTGAGGACACCACCGCAGCTAGGGTCGACGATGCGGGAACGGGTCCGGCTATCGAGTTGACCACCATCGATGAGGTGCTCGGTGGCCGCAGGGCGGACATCATCAAGATCGACGTTGAGGGCTTGGAAGCGCGCGTGCTGGCAGGGGCATTCGAAACACTGGGCCGTTTCAAACCCGCCCTGATCGTGGAGTCTTTGAATGAGCAATCATTCGAACAGGTTCGCGCGGTCCTTACGCCTCACGGCTATGATCGGATTGAGCATCTCGCATCCGGCGAGGCTGTTTCGACCACCAAGTACATCCTCGCTGACGCTTACGCCAACTTCTTGTGGACTGCTGACTCGGCCGTCTAACGGGCAACCGCGAGCGCACTTGTCGGCTTTGGGTTGTGGGGTGCGCACGCCTAAGTCAGGTGAAGATGTTGGTTCCAACAACCGCGCCGCCAGCTGTTGAATCCTTGAGCGTGGCTGCGCAGTTCACCACAGAATTGCCGACGACGTTGATGTGATCGAGTGTGTAGCTGTGTCCAGACGCTGCCAGGCGGACAGCAGCGCCCGCGAGATTCGAAAACAGATTTCCGTTAATGGATGCGCCCGAGACGCTTTTCAGGAATTGAACGCCCCAAGAATTCGCGCGGGAGGAGCCGTCCACTAAATTGCCCGACATTGTGAGACCAGTGACGCTGCCATTGAAATAGACACCAGTGAACGAACCAGAACCGTCCGCACATGCCAGTATGTTCCTGGCGACTGTTACCTGTTGCGAAATTTCGTTGGTGACGAAGCTGATAAGGTAGCAGCTGGTGGAGAAATTCTTGATAAAGTTCTCTAAGATTCGCAGATCCTTAACTGTCCCCGCACTAGCCTGAATGCCCGATGTTGCGGATGTCCCATCGGGGTCAATGCGGTTCCGTATGATCGTTACGTTGTCCACCGCCCCGGGTATCTCAATGCCGATCTCGCTAAACCCACGGACAACGTTGTCGGAGATGATTGCCCTCGTCGGGTTAGGGCAGGTGATACCCAAGAATCCACCAAAAACGATGTTGTTGGCTACGACCCAGTCGTCGCCATTCCAGACTGAGATGGCTCCGGTTTCCCAGGATTGATCGTAGGGCAGGCGCACCGTGTTACGGCTAATTGTGACGCGATTTACACGCTGGTTGTCGGTTTCCCCTCGTACACCGATGCCAGCGGAGTATTTTCCTCCCAACGAATTATCTACCAGATTGTCGGTGATCAAAATGTCATATATGTTCGACGGAGCAGCCAACCAGCTTTGGACGAAAATGCCTTCAAAATGACTATTTCTAACAGTGCATCCCGAAATGGTGATTCGGCTGTGGTTGTACGCAGATATACCGCAGTAGGGGCTGTTCTGAACAGTAACGTTCTTAACTGAGATGCCCTCTGTCTTGACTAGCAGGCCATTCTGGCTGCCATCATTCTTCGTACCGTTCGAGCAATCGAAAACCCCGCCAACTACAGATACACCAGTGCCGGTAACAGTTAATACATTTGCTGCTCCGACCTTCATCTTGATGACGGCGCCATCAGACAATCGCCACGTTTGATCTGGCACACTGGCAGTGAGTCCAGAAACCAGATATATCCCCGGCGGAATAAGAACTTTTCCTCCGTCGCCGGCCGCGTCCCTAGCCGCGTGGATCGCCGACGTGTCGTCGGTGGTCCCATCCCCACTAGCTCCGTAGTCCTTGGCATTGACCGTGGTCGACCTCAACCCGTCGCCGGAGGCTTTCGGAGGCGCGGCCGCAGTGCCTAGGCCGGCCAGTGCCGTCGCCGACAGCGTGTACTTGAGCGCTGCGCGCCGGGAAACCGTCATGAGGTGTTGGTCGCGCGCTGGGGATCGGCGACCGTATCCAACCGGATCGGCATTACCGCCACCGATCCCGCGGCCGATGGACCAGGGGCGAGATTGTAGACTCTACGCGGTTTCACGGTACTCCAGGGTCGCGGACGGGTAGTCGTAGCGGTAATTCGCCCAGTGTATGCCTCGGTGTTGCCAGCTCGGTCGGTCGACACGGCGAAGGGTAATCTCGGTCGTCATGATACTTCTATCGTGTAAGGGTGATTGTTTGATCGAATTTGAAGAGACTCGGTTGAGGTTTAGTCCGGTCCCCGAGGCGTTTTAGATCTGATGATGTGCTTTATGCACGCGCGAGCTAGGGGCGCATGAATGACTGCAGAGAAAAAGAAGGTTGCGATCCTTCAATATCGCTTACTGCATTACCGAGTTGGGTTGTTTGAGCGTTTACGTGCTGCTTGCGCGGCGGCCGATATCGAATTAACACTCATTCACGGCGATCCCACGCCAAGTGAGGCTGCGCGCAACGATACGGGCGCGTTGCCATGGGCGACGGAGGTTAGCAATCACAATTGGCGTGTTGGTGGACGCGATCTGTTGTGGCAGCCGGTTTCGAGGATGGTGAAGCAGGCAGACCTTGTGGTCTTGATGCAGGAGAGTCGTCTCCTGTCAAACTATCCCTGGCTTTTCGGCTGGGGGCCGCGCCACACACGTGTTGCGTATTGGGGCCATGGGCGCAACTTTCAGAGCAATGTGCCCACTGGGCTGCGCGAGCGCTGGAAAGGCCGCTTGCTTACGTCAGTGGACTGGTGGTTCGCCTACACCGATATCACAGCGAATATCGTGCGGCAGGCAGGTTTCCCGCGGGAACGGATAACCGTGCTGAACAATGCTATCGACAATAGGCGCTTCGAGGCCGATCTTGACTCGGTCGCGGATTCGGAGGTTTCCGCACTGAGGTCCTCTATAGGTGCCGCAGTAGGGGCGGTCGTCGGTCTATATTGCGGCTCATTATATGGCGACAAGCGCCTGGACTTGATGATCGAGGCTTGCGAGGGCGTCGTCGCTTCACACCCTGATTTTCGTTTGGTGATCGTCGGCGACGGTCCAAGTCGGAGCGATCTTCAACGCATCATGGACAAGCCGTGGTTCCACTGGGCGGGCGCTCAGCGCGGTAGGGAGAAAGCCGCTTGGTTCAAAGCTTCCCAATTATTCCTAAACCCAGGCGCGGTTGGCCTACAGGTGCTCGACAGCTTTGTCGCAGGGACTCCAATAGTGACGACGAGCGATGCCAAGCACGGTCCCGAAGTCGCATATCTGCTGGATGGCGTGAACGGCGTCGTTACCGAAAGTTCCATTAAGGCTTATACGACCGCAGTGCGGCAACTCATCGACGACCCGCGGCTTCGTGCGTCACTTGCCAGCCAAGCCCGAATCAGTGCGGCGAATTACAGTTTGGATTCGATGGTTGAGAATTTTGTCGCCGGCATGGATGCCTGCTTGCGGATGCCGCGTTTGCGGTGATGCTGGCCACCCGAGGTCATCGCTAAATATTACGACCTTTGGCACGTCGAGCAATCAATTCGCAATGCAGCCCTTTAGCACGTGTTCAACGTCCCCTATGTTTAATCGCTATAGAATTAAGAGTTTCTCTATTTAAAGGCGCACCCGCAATATCATCGAGAACGGCATCAGCTAGGATTCTAATCTTCTTTTTGAAATCATCGACGAGCCCTGCCCGCACGGTTGAAGCAAATGTGGCTAGAATTCCATAGAGGAATCCAACATACGGACCATATAAGTACCTTGCAAATATTAGCCGATTCCTCATGCCGTTATAGATGGCTTCCGGCTTTACGTGGCTAGACATTCCAACCTTGTGAAGAATAATGGCCCTCGGGTCGACCACGACCTTAAAGCCGCGCTTCTTAACCTCTAAAGCAAATTCCGCTTCTTCGTACGCGAAGAAATAGTCTTCGTCAAAACCCCCGATTGTTTTCCAGATCTCGGATCTGCACAGTATAGCGGCAGCAGGTAAGTAGTCCACTTCATAGGGGGCCTCGGATTTAGGCTGGAGTCCGCCAATAGTTAATCTCGATTTTCTTATATAACCACCGCACGCCCAAATTTTTTCCGGATCACTCGCGAATGGCATGCATGGTCCTACGGCACCAACCCTCGTCGCGAAAAGGGTCGAATGCAAGAAGCTAATTGCGCCAGGCCTGACGATTGTATCGTTGTTTAGAATGAAAATTGAGTCGTGTTCATTATCCAGATGGGCCCCCACTGCCAGATTATTACCTTCCGAAAAGCCTGCGAGACCACCAGTTCTGAACAATTTAACATGAGCCTGGAGTGCGGGCGATGGTAAATACGACTGAGATGGATCATTATCTGAAACGACGATATCAATGTTGTCTTCAGTAAGCAGTGACTCGATGCACATATTTGTATCGGCTTCAGATCCGTAGTGCAGTATCACACAGAGTGTTTTGGTAGTACTCATCGCTGGGTCTCATTGCATTCTTCGCTAGCGTAGGGACATCTGTTGCTTTGGGCCAACCTCCTGATTCGGCTTTCAACCATATTTTCCTTACCGAACTCGAAGTTTCTCGAATGATGATACGCGAAAAGCGGCTTTGGACGCCATTGGTCGAACTGCTTTCCCATTCACCCCCGAGAGTGTCTCGGAGAAGTTAAGGCCTGTCCCCCGATCGAGACCTGCCGTGTGGAAGGTGCCGAGCGTTCTGCCAAGAACTCCTGTGGCAAGGAAACAACCTTGAAGAAGAGTAGCCCAATTCAGTCGGTGGACGCGAGTACATCGGGCGGTTGAAAGCGGACCAGTGAGGCGTTGGTCGGCATTGGCGAGAATAGATGGGCGACGACTGCTGACATTGGCCGAGAGTGCCGGGTTGCAGGTGATGGCGGCGTGGAGGGAAGGCCCACGTGACCGCAATGGCCGGGCCGAAGCCGCCACGATAAGCCCGGAAAGTGGTGCGGCACGGCTGTGAGCGCGTCTTGGACAATGCGAGGGAGACATCCCTAGGCGTACCCAGAGTAGCTGCGAAGATCGTCATCCTTCTTGACGAAGAAGAAATCGCCACCAGTCAATGCCCCGTCGTAAGGACGATAAAGAAGATCAACCACGTCGTACAGAACGTAACCAGAGTCGTACATATGGTCGAGCAGCTCACGGGGCGATACGCGGTTAATATATGCTGGCAGGCATCCGAACTCGATCATGAAAATGCGGGCCGTAGCCAGCACGCGCGCCGAACCTTTCAAAGCTTCGAGCTCGAACCCTTGAAGGTCCAGTTTGACCAGTTCTGGGTAGTGGCCGAGTTGCTCTGCAATCGCATCGAGGGTGGTCACCGTCACTTTGATAGCCTCCTGCGGCGCGCCCGCTACGTGCCCGAGGAGCGAAGATCCCTGTCCTGCTTCGCGACTCCAGATGTTGAGGTACGCGGTACCAGCAGTTGCCCCGACGGCAGCCTCCACGAACACGGGTGTCGGAGCATGGTCCGCGAGCTGTTTGCGGGCGGATTCCATTGAACCAGGATTCGGCTCTATAAGCACATACTTCGCGTCCGTGAAGACCGAGGCGGTGTTCGCCGTCCACTGCCCTACGAATGCACCTGCATCAAAGACGGTAAGGGGGTTAAAGCCGACTGTCCTGAGCCAGCGGATTCGCTTATGGAACATGCCCTGTGCTTTTCGGGCCACTGTGAGCTCGAGGCCAATTTTATTTAGCGGGCGGTTTATCAATTCGTATGCGCGAAGGCTTCGGTGCTGCAAAGTAACTCATCCCCTGTGATTTGTGTAGGGATGATGCTACCCGTGAACGGCACAGATGCACGATTGTAATCGGCATATTGGTCGCGTGGCGGAGACGGCCGCCTTGCCCTTCTTGCCGCCACACCGATAGCGGGCCTGGTCAAGTCTCAGGACTTCTAAGAAAGCCCGTTGGTTCTTCTTTGGGAATGAGACGGGCGCAATCGATTCCAGACCACCTTGCCTAGCGTTGAAATTCTACTTGGCTTCTGGAGCACTCTCCATGACAGCGATAACGTCGATCTAGCCTTGTCCACTAAAAGCGCTGTACGACTTATTGATGTGACCTTCGCATCGACTTCGAAATAGTCAGCGAGCAAACGAGGATCGGCCCGAATTCCCGTCGCTTGATTACCGAGATTTCTTCCGTGAATCATTTGTAACCACATCGGATGGGATTTAACCTGCCGCAGATTCGCATGCCGGCCAACTTCGTTATGGGGCCATCCATAAACCGTTTTCGGAGCATGGTCAGAGCGTTTCTCTATCAGGGCGATAAAGGGATTAGATGGATCGACTCGACTCAGAAGGCGGCCTGAATCGGTTAACTGAAAACCAGATTGGAAATTAACAAATTCCATCAACTGGCCTTCGAATTGCGATTGGACCTCCGCGATGTAGTCTTTCGCAATGGCGTCATCGTTATCGAGTCGGCTGGTTATCAACCACTCGGCACTGGAGTATTCTCCGGCTACTGAAGCGATCATCGCTTGACTGAAAACACCATCGACCCACACAGGTTCAAACAGCCCCTTCTGAGATAGGTTTCGTACTTCCGACTGAAACCAAGAATCTCTTTCAGCGTCGAAAAGAACAATCCATTTGAAATTGCGACTGGTCTGTGACATCACGGAAGCGCAGCAAATGCTGTTGAAATAGTGCAAACGGTGACGCAGCCAATCCTCACTCGCCGGCCGATCAACATACACCCGTACGTTGAATCGCGTGATCAGCAGATGATCGAATTCGCTTCTCACGAACTTGACCCCCTAAGGTCGGATGGTAATTCCGAAGTGCGTAGACACGTTTGGCCTTCTCGTCAACTGGCGGGAAATACCGAACCTAGGGCAGACGGGAAGCCAGTTCATTCCTAGTAAGTGCCGGAACGAGGCCAATGATTGAGCGGTCTCGTTCGAGATCTTCGTACTTCAAATTCTGCGCCCATGCAATATCTCCTTCCGAAATGGTTGCAGCTTCAGACTCAAAGCCCCATATCATGCCAATTCCTTGATCAGTGTCGACCGTGATGCAGTGCCACAAAGGTTGAGTCCGGCGGATCACGGCGATGGCCTTCCAGACATCCCCGTTCCAAGCGCGCCCTGTCGGAATCGGCTGACCACGCTCAGCAGAAGACGGATTGCAATCGTCTAGAAGGATCACGCCTTCGGGTCGCATCCACTGTGCGCAGTTGAGCACATCTCGGATGACTTGCTCAAATTCATGCAAACCATCGATCAACGCAACACCAATCGACTCACCGCCCAGAGCGTCGCCAACACTAGCACTGAAGAAGCGATCGGATGTTTCTTCGAAGAAACTTTCTCCGGGCCAGATGTTTCGCATCTTCTCGGTTCGCACAGGATCAACCGCCACTTTCTTGCGGCACCTAACACTTCGGAAGGTAGCACCGTCGCGAACTCCGATTTCCAAGTACAAATCGGCATTCAGTCGGCCAATCTGAGCTTGTATGTAGTCGAGTTTGAACCGGTGTGGAGCCACGAACTGGGCAAAATTGTGTAACCCCCCACGAATATCTTGGACTCGCATCCCCGGCTCTCTTCCTTCTGTAGACGACGACCCCGACGGGTCCCCGATGGTTGGTTACGTCAGCACTGGCTCGCCGTCGAAATTCTCCGCAATACGGCCCACACGAACCTGATGTTGCCGAATAGGTATCGCCGCCACAACCGCCCCGGCTCTGAGGTTAGCCGGAATAGCCACTCCAGACCGGCCCGCTGCATCCAGATCGGCGCCACTCGGAGTGTCCCGGCTGCGAAGTCGAATGCGGCGCCCACTGCGACCGCTGGTCGAGCAGTGCTTTGGGCCAGACGAGCTGCCTCGATGTCCTGCTTCGGTGTCCCTAGGCCGACCCAGACAATGTTAGCGTCTGACTGTTGAATGAGTGTGTCTTGGAATGCGACCTCTTCGGTGGTCAGCTGACGGAACGGCGGACTGTACGTTCCGACGATTTCCAGACCAGCGAAACGCTCAATCAGCCGGGCGCACATTCGCTGGAGCACGTCGTCAGTCGATCCGAGAAAGAAATGGCGGATGCCTAACGACCGGCCGGCATCGAGGACGTCCAGAAAGAGTTGCGGACCTCGCACCTGCTGGATCTTGGGTGTCTGTCCAATGAGGCAAGAAAACCATGTTATCGGTTTTCCGTCGGCGAACACCACACCCTGATTGATGAGCTGGCGGTAGGCGTCGTCCCGGTCCGCCAAAGAGATTGTGTAGGCGTTCGCGAGGTGGACGTGTGCGCAGCTTTGCGCGCGGGCCAGCTCTACCACGTCTTTTGCCGCGGCATTCGGACCGGTTGGCTGGAATTCCAGACCACCGATTGACTGGGTCTTTGCTGTCAACTCGCCTCGTCTGATCGGGGGCTGTCCTGTCGTGCTGGTTGCTAGGCCAAATACCCGAAGCCAGTTTCGGCACGCTTGGACTCGGATGGGGAGACCGTGCTTGACCCGGGCTCGGTGAATACCATCGATGGTGATTCCGCCGCGGGCAGTATTGCCGTAGTCCGCGAAGAAGTGTCTTCTCGTCCGTATTCGTAGTAGTAGTAGTTGTATCCGTTGCCACCGCGTGAAGGCACCATGGTGAGCACCGAACCGAGCACGGTTGCCCCGATGTCATTCAGAATTCCAACGCCTTGGGCGAGTTGCTCTCGCTTGGTTTTGCCAGCCCGCACCAAGACGATGGCACCGTCCGACTCGGCCGCCAAAACCGCGCCATCAGTGACAGCGAGAAGCGGAGGCGTATCGATAATCACGAAATCGAACCGTTCGCGTAGGTCGCTCAGCACCTTCTTCGCGGACATTGAGCTGACAAGCTCGCTGGGGTTAGGAGGTGCGGCACCGGCGGTTAGAACGGTCAATCGAGGGAACTTGGAATCCTGCAGTACATCGTCGAGGGACGCCGCACCGCTGAGCAATGTGCTGAAACCAACAGCTCCGACCAAGTCGAGATACTTACTCAACGATGGGCGCCGCATGTCGCCGTCGACGATCAACACATTGTGGCCAGCCTCAGCGAGTGACAGAGCGATGTTGATCGCCGTGGTGCTCTTGCCCTCACTGGGTGTTGAACTAGTGACGACGATCAGGCGGGGCGGGTTGTCGACGGACAGGAATTGAAGGTTGGTCCGCAGTTTACGAAACGCTTCTGCTGCTGGCGAGTTGTCTGAGTCGAAGGAAATAGCGGCATTTCCAATCCGTCCCTTATCGAAGGGAACAACCCCCACCACGCTCACGCCGCCGATCCGCTCAAGTGTTTCCCGGTCTTTCACCGTGTTGTCAAGTGCGTTTCGAAGAAGTGCGAGGCCGAGGCCGAGCATTCCACCGAGCAAAACGGCCGCCGCGAGGTTGTTCTTCTTGTTCGGTGATATCGGGCTGGTGGGAACCGTGGCGCGTTGTTCGACCACTACGCGTGCATCCGGCTTCGCCCCCTCGGCGGGTGTCTCAAGTTCGCGCACCATGGTTACGAACTCATCGGAGAGGGCGTTCGCGATGTCGCGCGCCCGTACCGGCGAGGAATCGACGACTGCGACATCAATCAACACGGTGTTGAGTCGTGCTTTCGCCGTGACTTTTCCCTTGACTTCCGCCGCATCCATGTCCAGGTTCAAGCGGTTGACGGTGCGCTGAGCCAAGTTCTCGCCCATGATGAGTTGAGCGTAGGAAAGGACCCGATCCTGTGCAAGGCGGTTGCCACTATAGAGATCGGAGACCGAGGTGCCGGCAGCGGTGGAGACGAACAGTCGGGTGGCGGCTTGGTATTGCGGAGTCTGAGCCAACGTGTACGCCACCGCAGCGACAATGGTCAACGCTGCTGTAACGAATATGGTCACCCATCGCGTTCTTACCACCTTGAAAAAGTCATTA
>SXGR01562621.1_pt1 | contig 19460 bp, 15 predicted proteins | sample 3174711 | NCBI WGS metagenome assembly SXGR01 (sample SAMN11356860, study PRJNA531348) | freshwater metagenome | isolation source: freshwater sample F1-60 | place: China: Fuxian Lake, Yuxi | collected 2017-12-25
AGAACGCGGCGGCGTTCCTGTACCAAGCCTGGTAGTTGCGCACGCCCGGAGCCCCGACGTTGCCGCGCACCGACACCGACAGGTCGCCGCCGACGGGGTAGCTCGAGGTGCCAGCCGCGTTCAGCTTGGTGCCGAGGCGGATGATCGTGCCGCCGGCGCAGCGCAGGCCATCGCCGAAGGTGGCGGCGATCTGCGTCGTGCCTTGGAAGTACAGCGCGTTGCTGTTCGGCATGCCCGAGCCCGTCAGGACCAGCGAGTCGGCGCTGATGCTGGCGTTGCCGGCACCGTTGAGGTTCGCGCCGTTGGCGTTGATCGAGCTGGCGCAACCGTTGCCGGCGACACCCGCGTTGCCGCAGGGGCAAGCCACCGCGGCCGTGCCGTCGCCGAAGCAGTACGCCGTGCCGGCGACGCAGGGGCCGCCCGACTCGGTGATGGTGAAGGTGCCCACGATGTTGCCGGCAACAGTGTAGCCACCGATCTGGATCGTGTACGTATTGCCGCAGACCGCGGTGAAGACCGCTTCGCTCGACAGGTTCTGCGTGGTGCAGGCCGTGTTGTCGTCGTTGCAGGCGATCGCGCCGGCGAGCGGGCAGCCGGCGCCGTCGTACACGGCGATCTTCGAGTCGGTGACGGTCGAAGTGAACTGCGCGCAGTTGTTGATCGTGACCGTGCCGCTCGTGCTGGCGGTCCACGTGAACCACAGGTCCTTGTTGATGGCGGTCTGGTTGAAGAACAGGCAGATGGCTTCGGTCTGGCCTTCGGTGCCGGTGCTGGCGAGGGTCGTGTCGTAGGCGTGCGGGCCGCTGCCGGAGATCGCGAGGGCCGCCGAGCAGTTGTCGTTCACCGGCGGCGTGGAGACGCCGAGCGTGAACGTGCCGGTGTAGGTCGAGCCTTCGGTGTAGTGGCCGAGCTGCAGGAAGTAGCCCGTGCCGCCCGTGACGGGGAAGGTGATCAGCGACTGCAAGCCGCAGGAGTCGTCGTTGTAGGCGAGGTTCGTGCCGCTCGGGCAAGCGGTGCCGTTGTTGGCGAGCCACGCGGCGATCTTCGTGTCCGTGGTCGCGCCGCCGCAGGTGGCCAAGTTGGCGACGCCGCTCGAGGGGGCGACCCAGTAGAACCACACGTCGTTCTTGATCGTGCTGGGCGTTTGCGGCTGGGCCGGCGCGGCGCCCGTGGTGGCGCCCACGGTGCTGACCGGGAAGGTGCCGACGCCCACGACCGTGTTGGACGCGGCGGCGTTGCTGCAGTCGTCGCTGCCGCCGGCCGCCAGCAGGTATCCGCCGCTGTGGCTCGGGGGCGCGTTCTTGGCGGGGTTGAAGACTTCGGCCTTTTGAGCGTAGGCGGACGCGCCGAGGGCGCAGACGAGCGCGAGGGACAGGTGGCGGGACTTCATAGCTTTCCTGGTGTGGTTCGTTTCGGTGACTGAGGGGGGGAAGGGCCGAGTCCGAACAGCTGGTCGGTGCTTGCGCCCCGCATTCGGACGTAAAGGGACGAATAAAGGATCCCTTTGAAATCTCCAAGGCGCCAGCCGGAAAGCCTGAAAAGCCGTGCGCTTAAGGAACTGTGGGCTGCGACCTGCGGGTGCCCACGGTTGACCTGGGAATGAGGTTCGGGCTTGGGACGGCAGCCAGGCGCTCGTGCGCGATCCGCCGCGCCGCCGCACTCCTATCGCCGGCCAACCTAGCTGCTCGAGCAGGCCGCGCGCCCGCGTCGCGCAACAAGCCCCGGTCAGAACTTGCGGCTCTTCTGCAACACGCCGTCGAGCGTCTGCACCGTGCCGTCCCGCTCGGCGTCGGACAAGTCGAGGATCTCCTGGAGCGCGATCCCGATGTGCGGGATGTAGGTCTCGATGTAGTTGCGCTTGTCGTACTCCGCGCGCAGGCGCTTGCCGCGCCGCACGTACGAACCCAAGCGCCGGCCGCACTCCTGCAGGCCCAGCTTGATCTCCTTCATGATCTCTTCGTAGGACGCGATGGCCTCCTTCGACTCGCTCGTGAAGGGGACCCACACCGAGGCGATGTGCACCATCACGGCCATCGGGCCGATGGGCAAGGCGCCCTTGGGTTGCTGCAGGCCGTAGCTCTTCCAGTTGGTCTGGATCACGGCCTTGGTGACGGCGCAGGCCGATTGCTGGTGCAAGAGCGGCACGCGATTGGCGAAGCGCAGGACGCGGATGGGCTCGTCCGCGGCGCCGACGAGATCCTCGGTGGCGGCGGTGCTCTTCTCCTTCTTGACGATGCGGCCCTCGTCCGTGACATCCAGACCCACGCCGCCCGGCTTGCCGTAGGCGATGCCGACCTCGATCACGAACGGATTGCCGCGATACACGCTCGGCGGGCGCGAGTTGGCGTAGTAGAAGTCGGCCTCGATCTCCTTCTTCAAGCCCGCCAGCACGAGCGCCTCGCCGATGGGCGAGATGCAGTTGGTGCTTGGCGCCATGATCTTCGCCTTCTGGATCGCTTCGTGCAGCGCCGCGGCTTCTTCGCGCGCGGCCTTGGTGGGCGACGACTTCTCCGACAGCTTCGCCGCCTTGCAGATCTCCAGCGCGACCTTCGGCCCGACGCGCGAGAAGTCCTCCTGCAGGAAGCCGGAGAGCGTGCGCGCCTCGGTCTCCTTCATCATCCCGATCAAGCGCCCGAGCTCTACGCCGTGCGGGTGCGGCTTGATCTCCTCGACGGCCGGCGGCAACTCCTTCGTGCTGCGCTCGTACACCACCACGCCGCCCTGCGGATCGCGGTAGGAGAGCGTCACGTGCGGGTTGGCGATGGCGGTCTGCTTGACGTACATGTCGACCGAGCGCAGGCCCTTCTGGTACTTGGCCTCCATCTCGATCTCGACGCGCGTGCCGTGGTCCTTGTCCCACTCCACGGTCTTCTGCTCGTGGATGTCGGGCTTGTTCTTCGTGGTGTCGATCGACAACAAGAACTCGTGCGCCTTGGCGCGCTTGCCGGGCTTGCTGACGATCTTCATCGGCTTGCCCGTGGTGAGCATGCCGTACATGCCCGCGGCGGAGATGCCGATGCCCTGTTGGCCGCGCGACTGCGACAGCTTGTGGAACTTCGACCCGTACAAGAGCTTGCCGAAGACCTTGCCGACCTGCTCAGGCAAGATGCCGGGGCCGTTGTCCTCGACCACCATGCGGTAGCGGTTCTCGGCCAACTCATGCAGCTCGACCAGCACATCGGGCGGGATGCCCGCTTCCTCGCAAGCGTCCAGCGAGTTGTCGACCGCCTCTTTGACCGCCGTCAACAGCGACTTGAGCGGCGAGTCGAAGCCCAACAAGTGCCGGTTCTTGGTGAAGAACTCCGCCACCGAGATGTCGCGTTGGCGCGCCGCCATGTCCTCGGCCGTGGCGCCGCGCTTCTCGCCCTTGCCAGCGGGCTTGGCGGACGCCGACTCGGCGCGCGTCGCGTCCATGTCGCCGCCGTCGGGCGTCGTGGCGACCTTCGCCGCGGCGGGCATCTTGCCGCCCTTCTTCGTCCTGGCGTCGTCCTGTTCGAACATCGTCGCTTGCGAGTTGTCGGGCTGCATCGGGTGGTCGCCCCGCGTGCGGTGCAAGGCGTCCCTTGGTGTAGGGGTGCGGCCTGCCGCTTGCAAGCCTCGCGCTCGGCGCTCGGTCCATGCACCGCGGGCCGCATGGACCGTTCCTCGGTCCACGCGGCCCGCGGCTGGCGCGTCGTTCGCGCCCCGTGTCGCCCGCGTCAGGGCGCCCAGACGATCTCCAAGCCGTTGCCCAGATTGAAGCCGCTGGGCGTGCAGAACGCCGCGACATTCCTGTACCACGCCTGGTAGGTGCGCGTGCCCGGAGCAGTCACCTGGCCGCGCAGCGTGATGCTCGGCTCGCCCGCCACCGGATAGGCGCTCTGGCCGCCCACGGCGATCTTCGTGCCCAGCCGCAGCACATTGCCGCCAGCGCAGCGCAAGCCATCCCCGAAGGCCGAGCCCAAGCCGCCGCCGACTTGCGCCGTGCCTTGGAAGTACAGCACGCCGGAGTTGGGCGTGCCGCCGGTCGACAACACGACGCTGTCCGCCGCCAAGCTGGCGACTCCCGTCGCGTCGGTGCGCGCCCCATTCGCCACCACTGAATTGGCGCAGCCATGGCCCGCGGCGCCCAAGTTGCCGCAGGGACAAGCGGCACCACTGCCGTCGCCGAGGCAGAAGGGCGTCGCCACCACGCAGGGTTGGCCGTTCTCGACGATGGTGAAGGAGCCGAGCACCGAGTTCGTCTCCAACGGGTACCGTCCCAGCTGGATCGTGTACTGCTGTCCGCAGACCGCGTTCCAAGTCACCGTCGAGGGGAAGCCGGTGGCGCTGCAGCCGCCGTCATCCTCGTTGCAGGCGATGGCGGGAGCCGTCGGGCAACCAGCTCCGAGGTAGATCGCCACCTTGGTGTCGTCGCTCGGGCTGCCCAGCAATCCGCCGCAAGTCGTCAAGGTCGCCGGACCACTGGCGCCGGCAGTCCAGGTGAACCACTGGTCGTTACTGATCGCCGTCTGGTTGAAGTACAGGCAAGCCGCCTCGGCCTGGCCCGCCGTGCCGGTGAAGCACAACGTGGTGTCGAAGGCGTGCGGTCCCGGTCCCGCGATGGCGGTCGGAGTGGCGCATTCGTCGTTCGTCGGCGGCGGTGGCACGAGTTCGACCAGGAACGCGCTCGGACCGCTGGCGGGCGCTTGCGGCCACAAGCCGATCTGGAACGTGTAGCGCTGGCCCGCGACGGCGCTGAACATGGCGCGCGATTGCGTGTTGCAGTCGTCGTCGTTGCAGCTGATCGCTTGTCCAGTCGGGCAGCCTTGGCCTTGGTACACGGCGAACTTGGTGTCGTTGACGGAGAAGCCGCAGGAACTGATGCGATAGGTCGCCGTCGACGGCGCGGTCCACGAGTACCACAAATCCTTGATGACGCCCGCTCCCGCCGGCTCGGCGCACAGCGTGTTGTTCTGTCCCTGCGTGCCCGTGGTGGCGGGCGCGGAGTCGTAGGGCACGAAGGCGAGGCCGTTGATGTTCTGCGAGTTGGCGCAGTTGTCGTTGGGCGGCGGGATGCGCGTGACGATGTTGAACAAGCCTGCACCGCCGGTGGCCACCGGGATCGTGCCCGGGTACAGGCCTAGTTGGAGCATGTAGGTCTGGCCCGCGAGGACCGGCACGGTCAGCGTGGATTGGAACCCCGCGCACGCGTCGTCGTTGCAGGCCAGCGCGTTGGTGGTCGGGCAAGCGTTGCCCGCGTAGAACGCGAGCTTCGTGTCGACACCCGTGTAGCCGCAGGTCGTGATGATCGCCGTGCCCGTGGTGGCGGCCGTCCAGCGGAACCACAAGTCCTGGAGGATCGTCGTGCCCGCGCCCACGAGGTCGCACGCCGCTTGCGCCTGTCCTTCGGCTCCGGTCGTGGCGTTCGTGTTGTCGAAGGCGAACGTGCCGTCGCCGGAGATGACGGTCGGCGTGGCGCAGTTGTCGGGCCCGATCTGCGGCACGGTGGTCGTGATCTGGAACACGCCGGCGCCCGGCGTGGCGGGCGGTTGCGTGCCCGGATACAAGCCGAGCTGGATCGAGTAGACGTTGCCCGCGACCGCGTTGAAGGTGACCGTCGATTGGAAGCCCGCGCACGCATCGTCGTTGCACGCCACGGCCGGGCCGGTCGGGCAACCAGCGCCGTTGTACACGGCGATCTTGGTGTCGATGGAGCTGATGCCGCAGGTGTTCACGCGCGCGAGTCCGGTGGCCGTCGCGGTCCACGCGAACCACACGTCGGCCACGATGCCCGTGCCACCACCGACTTGGTTGCAGATGGCTTGGTTCTGGCCTTGGGCGCCGGTCGTCGCGGCCGTGTTGTCGAACGCGTAGGTGCCGTCGCCGACGATGGCATCGGGGGTCGCGCAGTTGTCGCTACCACCCACCAGTTGCCCGCCGAGCGGGACCGGGGCGATCGGCGCGGTCGTCGCCACGCTCGAGCCGGCGCGTCCGCGCGAAGGCTCCTTGCTTGGGAACGAGCGGCCTTGGGCGGCCAGCGCGGGCTGCAGGGCGAGGAAGCAGGCGGAAAGCAGGATGGCTCGCAGCATGGCGGATCTCGGCGTGATCGAGGGAGGGGGGCGCCTGGTGGTTGGGAGTCTGGACCGAGGCAGGATGCGGCCCAGCAGACTTCCTCGTTCCGATCTTGCACGGGAAGCGCGAATCTGGGCAGTGACAATTCCTAGGTCTAGCCTCGCCCTGCAAAGACAGAGCCTGCGTCTTCGTAAAGGTAGCGCGCATCCAGCCGCTGGGTCGGGCGCGTGGCGGCCAGCTCTCAGCCCGTCCCGATACCGCCCTGAAGGAACTTCCAGACCTCGACCGCCGCCTGCGACAGGCCCCAGGCAAGCAGCAGCAACTTGGGGGCGCTGGTCAGGCACCCCAGCGCCAAGTGGCGTTGTTGCAACGAGCCGCCACAGGCAGGGCAGGCGCGCGGCGCCGGCTTCGACAGCCGTTCCTTGCAGTGCGGGCAGTGCCTGGCCTTCAGGAGGCGCGGCATGCTCCACCGTCATCGCTCGAAGCTCCGGTCGCCACCCGGGCGGGCCAGTAGCCCTGGCACATGCCCGCCTTCGTGGCGGCCGCGCGCCAGCGCTCCAGCGCCAAGTCGAGGCGCGGCTCGTCGTCGAAGCGGCACTCGAGGCGCAAGTAGCGCCGCAGCGCCTCGCGCGGCAAGTGCAGGCTCGTCGCGCCTTCCTCCACATAGTCCTCGAGGCGCGCCAGTCCCGCTGCGCGCGCGCGCGCGAAGGCCGCCAATTCGGCGTGCGTCAACTCGACTCCCGGGCGCACGATCCAAGTCGCGAACGGGAAGGGGAGCTGCGTCGCGCGCGCCCACGCCCCCGAGGGATCGAAGTACTCGAGGTGCGGCTGCGAGAGCGAACGCTTGAGCGCGGCATCGCCGATCTCGAGCCACGCATCGGCCTCGGCGCGCGCGGGATCGGAACCGGCGGGCGTCTCGACGAAACGCGGCGCCACGCGTGGCCGACTGAACTCGTCACCGAGCGCGCCCGAGCACAAGGTCTGCACCAACGCCGCGGCTGCGCGCGAGGCGGGATCGAGGGCGATGCTGGCGACCTCCTCCAGCGGACGGCGCAGGAAGACGCGCACCGAGGCCACCTCGCCGTGGCCCGCGATGGCATAACCGGCGAGGTAGGCGTAGCCCTGCTGGCGGAACAACTCGATCGAGCTGACCAGCGCCACATCCAATTCCCCGCCGCGCAAGCGTTCGACGAGGCGCGAGGGCACCTCGCGTTCGAACTGCACGTGCGGCTCGCGCTCCAGCCCTTCCGTCAACGGCCGCGCCACGAGGTAGGGCGGCGCGGCGACGCGCAAGGGGCGCTGGGCGGGCTGGCGCGGACTCATGGCGGCCCACTCTAGCAGGCAAGGCGCTCGTCTCCAGCGCCACCGTCGCGGCGCGCGCCACCCGTCCTTGGCGCACGCTCGCGTTTGGCGCGCGCCCGTCGATGCGGCAAGCTCTGGGGACGCATGCAGCCGGCCGTGTTCCCAGTCGTCGCCCTCGAGTCCCACGCGTTGGTCGATTCGGGCGCGGGCGAGAAGCTCGAGCGCTACGGCGATCGGCTGTTGCGCCGGCCCGATCCGCAGGCGGTCTGGTCGCGCCGACTCGACGAGCGCGCATGGGCGCGCGCCGACCTCGTGTTCGTGCGCGAGAGCGATCGCGGTGGACGCTGGGAAGGCCCGGGCGCGCGTGGCGGCGCGCCCGAGTGGACGATCCCCGTCCTCGGCGCCGTGGCGCGCATCCGCCCCACGCCGTTCAAGCATCTGGGTCTCTTCCCCGAGCAGGCGCCGAACTGGCGCCTCGTCGAAGACCTGCGACCGCGCTTCGAAGGTCGACCGCGTCTGTTGAACTTGTTCGGCTACAGCGGCCTCGCCAGCGTGCTCGCCGCGCGCGTCGGCTACGAGGCCACGCACGTCGACGCCTCGCGCGCCGCGCTGGCGTGGACCCGCGAGAACCAGGCCTTGTCAGGTTTGCCTGACAACGCGCTGCGCGTGGTGCTCGAAGATGCGCTGCAGTTCGCGCGCCGCGAGGCGCGGCGCGGCGCGCGCTACGAGGTCGTCCTGCTCGATCCGCCGCACTACGGCCGCGGCCCCAAGGGCGAGGTGTGGCGCTTCGAGGAGCGCATCGCCGAGCTGGTCGAGGCCGTGCGCGAGCTCCTCGCGGACCGTTCGCTGGTCGTCTTGTCGACCTACGCCATCGGCTGCTCGCCGCTGACCTTCCGCAACCTGCTGGCCGAACTCGGCCCGGGGCGCGTCGAGGCTGGGGAACTGGCGCTCTCCGAGGAGGACGGCGGGCGACTGCTGCCCTGCGGCTTCTGCGCGCGCCACCTGCGCGGACTCGAGCCGTGAGCGATCGGCGGCGCGCGATCCTCGAGGTCGTCCACGAGGACAACCACGTGCTGGCCGTGCACAAGCCCGCGGGCCTGACCGTCGTGCCCGACGAGAGCGGCGACCAAAGCCTGCTCGAGCGCGCCAAGCTCTGGATCGCCGAGCGCCACGACAAGCCCGGCGCGGTGTTCCTCGGCGTGGTCCACCGCCTCGATCGCCCAGTCTCCGGCCTCGTGGCCTACGCGCGCACCAGCAAGGGCGCCGCGCGCTTGTCCGAGTCCTTTCGCGCCCACGCCGCGCGCAAGACCTACCACGCCGTGATCGAGGGCGAGCACGCGCGCGGCGTCTCCGAACTCGAGCAATGGCTGTGGAAGGACGAATCGCGCAACGTGGTCCTCGTGGTCCCCGCCGGCCGTCCGGGCGCGCAGCGGGCGCTCACGCGCCTCGAGGTGCTGGCCACGCACGGCGGCCGCAGTCTCGTGCGCCTCGAACCACTCACCGGTCGGCCGCATCAGTTGCGCCTCGCTTGCGCCACGCGCCTCGCGCCCATCCTCGGCGACCTCAAGTACGGCGCGCGCGCCCCCTTGCCCGACGCCGACATCGCGCTGCATGCGAGCTTCCTCGCCGTGCCGCACCCCACGAAAGCGGAGCCGCTCGATCTCGCGCGCCTGCCCGACCGCGCGCCGTTCCAGCCCTTCGCCACCGAGCTCGAGCAACAAGCACGAACGCGCCACGGCTAGTCTCGAGTTTGGTTTCTTCCTGTTTTCCGCGGAACCCGGGTCGCCCCCGCGCGTCCTTGCATGGGTACCTTCCGTGCGCCTTCCTGCCGACCACGAAGCTCGCTCCCGCCACCGGCTCGCGCCGACCTCCACAGGTTCCGATGGCCGAGCGAGCCCGCGCATGCGCCTCCAGCTCTGGGCTTGGGCTGGGGCGCTCCTGGTCGTTGTCGGCGCCCTGGTGTGGTCCGCCTTGCGCGCCAGCCCCACGCCTTCGCCACTTGGCGGTGTGCCCCAAGTGCGCGCCGCGGCGCGCCCAGGAGGCGCGCAGGTCGATCCGCTCGAGTCCCCGGCGCGACCGGGGCCAACGGCTCCGCGGCCGGGCTTGGATCCCTACGCGCCCGAGCATCCGCCCTTCGACCAAGGCCAGTTCGAGCGTCAGCTCGAGGCCGCGCGTCCCTCGCGCGAGCCGCACTGAAGGAGCTGCGCGCTCAACCGGCGCCCCAGGCGGAACGGCTCTGTTCAAGCCGCGCGGCGCGCGCAGGCCAAGCGATCTCCAAGGCATCGAACTCCTCGCGCCGCACCGCGTTTTGGAACGCGACCTCCGCGCCCAGGAACAGCAGCATGTCCAAGCGCTGCACCAGCGAGGTGAGCGCGGCGAGCTTCCGGTCCTTCGCGCCGCGCCAATCGTGGTGTTGTTGGCAATTCGCGACGACATCCTCCGGCAAGCGCCAGTTGCGCGCCAACTGCGCGCCCGCCGCTTCGTGCTCCTCGCGGAACAAGCAGCCGAGCAAGGCCGCCGAGGGCGCGCTGCTCGGCTTGGTGCGTTCCAACTCGCGCCGCAAGGTCGCCACCAGCGCCACCTTGCCCACGTCGGCGAGCAGCACGGCCATGTGCGCCTCCTCGGGCGCGCGCCCGACCTCGGTCGCGTAGAGCCGCGCCATGCGCGCCATGGCGGCCGATTGGCGCCAACTCTCCTTGGCATGGCGCGCCAGCACTTCGTCCTCCGGCGCCGTGGCCTTGAGCGTCATCGACCACAAGAGCGTGCGCAGGTTGCGCGCACCGAGGCGCACGACCGCCGCGGTGACCGTGCGCGCCGGCTCGGCCGCCGCCAGCGTCACCGAGTTCGCGGCGTTCAGGAGTTCGCCCGCCAGCTGCGGATCGCGTTCGATGGCCTCGACGATCAGGCGCGTCGAGATGTCGTCGCCACTCGTCAGGTGCAGCAAGGTCGCGTGCGTGCTCGGCAGCTTGGGCAGCACCAGCTTGCCCGCGGCGATGCGTCGCTTGACCGCCTCGAGGATTTCCAGTTCCGCGCTCGACAGGCGCGCGCGGCTGCTGCCGGCGGCATCGAGGTGTTCGTCGACATGGATCGGTGGCGGGGCCGGCAGCGGCGCGGCATGCGTGGCGCGTGGACCGTCGCCGCCCTCATCGTCGGCGCGCTCGGCATCGTCGTGCTCGGCATCGTCGTGCGTTGCGCCATGTCCAGCGTCCGGCGCAGCGGGCGTCCCATCAGCGCCCGAGCGCGGAGCCTGCTCCAGCTGCGACTGCGTCCGCTCCACGTCGCGCGAGTCGAACAGCACGAGCGCACCGACGTGCTCCTCGGCGGCGTCCCGGGCCGGCAGCGGAGCCATCGCAAGCGCAGGCTCGCCTGACGCGCCGATGGGCCGGGCATCGGCGCCTGCACGCATGGCGTCCAACGACGCCTGCTCGCGTGCGTCGGGCCTCGCCTGCCGGGATGGTTCGGCCCGTGCGTGGTGCTGTTCGGGTGCCAATCTTCGGGTCGGCCGCGGTCAAGGCCTCGCCTGCGCTCATCGGCCGAGCCGCCACCTCCGACTTGAGTCCGGTTCGCCTGCGCTGCAGCTCGGTGTCGCACCTAGGAACGGAGTTCCCGGCGCCGCCATTCAGCGGCTGGCCTCGCCCAGCCGGTGGCCGTGCCCGGCGTGCTTGCCGCGCAGGGCGAGCCGCAAGCCTGCGCGCTCGTGGAGCAGCGCCTCGCTCCACGCGACACCCTGCTTCTCGGCCCTCGCCTTGCTCGCCGCCATGAGCCGCGCGCGCGCCTCCTCTGGCAGCAATCCCACCAGCTGGCGGCCATGGTCGGCCACGGCCGGAGCATGGCGACGACGCGCTTCGATGGCGCGCGCGCGCAGCTCCGCTCGCAGCGCCTCGCGTGCGGCAAGATCCGCGCCGGGGCCGAGGTCCTCCACGCGGCGCCGCGCCTCGTCGCGCAAGCCACGCAGTTCCTCGCGCAGCGGCGCCGCGGCCTGTCGGGCCGATTGAAGGAGCTCCAGCGCGGCTTGGCGTTGCTCCGCCGGCAAGCGCTGGAGCGGCCCGCGGCGGCGCGGCCCGCGACGACCCTCGCGTCCACGACGGCCCTCCTGCTCGCGACGCTCGGCGCGCGCGCCGCCTTCCGAGGGGCTGCTCGTGGCGGGTTGGCGCGCCGATGTGTCTTGCTCCGCGCCGCGGGCGAGGGCCTGCACTTCGTTCGGAACGAGGATCAGCGCCACGAGTGCGCACGACAGGGAGAGATTCTTCATGGGATCGGTGGCCTGCTTGGGATCTGTTTCCTACTTGGGGTCCACTTGCTTGAGCGGATCGGTCCATGAAACACGCTTCTCCCGCGTGGGTTCCGCGGCGCGTGTAAGATCACGTCAAGCATGGGTGGCAGGGTCGTGCTCGGCGTCGTGGGTGATGTGCATGCGCGCCTGCGACACCTCGAGGATGCCTGCGCCGCGCTGGAGGCCGATGGGTCGCTCGCTGCCGTGCTGCTAGTCCTCGAACGCGTGCGCTTCCTCTCCACGCTGGTGCGTTGCTTGCCGGGCAACCACGATCTGCCGACGCTTCCCGACGAGCCGCGCTTCGCCGGCGACCTCGATGGGCGACTCGAGGCTCGCGCAGGCGTGCGCATCGCGGGCTTCGGCGGCGCCGGGACCGGGAAAATCGGCTTCCCATGCACGTGGAGCGACGAAGCAGCGCTCCGCCGGGGCATCCATGCTCGCGACCCGAGCCTCGCCCACGCTCCGCCGCATGGCACGGGCCTCGACCTCGCGTGTGGCCTGCGGAGCAAGATGCAGGCGCCGCTCGTCGCCCTGGAGATCTCGCCATGAAGGGTTCCGTCCAGCGGCGCGCGCTGTTGTCCAAGAATCTTGACACTTCTCCGGAGGATCGCCCCGACGAGCTGGTGCTGGAACGAGGCGCGGCGGCCTGCGCCTGGATCGGCTTCGACCTCGCCTGGTCGGCCCGCAACCGCTCGGGTGCCTGCGCCCTCCTCGCGGATGGCGGCGACGCGGTGCGCGTCGCGGCGCTGGCCCATGGCGCGACGCTCGCCGAATTGGAGCAGTTCGCGCTGCGGCACGCCGCGCCGCGTTGCCTCGTGGGCGTGGACGCGCCCCTCGTCGTGCGCAACGAGCAAGGTTCGCGCGCTTGCGATCGCCTGCTGACCTCGGTGTTCGGCCGCCAAGGCGGCGGCGCCTATCCGGCCAATCGGCGGCTCTTGTCGAAGGACGGCGCGCCGCCGCGCGGCGAGGAGCTGCTCGAACGCCTCGCGCGTCACGGCTTCGAGGCGCCACCGCGGCTCGACTCGCGCGCCGCGCGCCAGGTCCACGAGGTCCACCCGCATGGCGCGTGGCTGCGGCTCTTCGCTCTCGAGCGCCGCCTCGCCTACAAGGAGAAGACGCGCGACCTGGCGCTGCACCTGTCCGAGCGCGCGCGCGCCCTCGAGTTGCTCGGTTCCCTGCGCGAGCCGCGCATCGCCGGCTACGCGCAGGTGCGGTCGCTGCTCGAGGCCGGCGACATGCCCGCCAAGGAGCGCAAGCGCCGCGAGGACCTGATGGACGCGCTGGTGTGCGCGCTGGTCGCCTGGTGGCGCTCGCGCGGCCAGTGCCAGGCCCTGGGAGACGAGGAAGGTGGCTTCGTGCTGGCGCCGGCACGCGCGGCGCGTGTCAAGGATACTTGACGAATGGGCGCGCGAGTCGGCTCCCAAGGGCGGCGGATCCTCGACGACCCTCGAGGCTCGCGCTCGCGCTCTCGCGCGGGAGCCTCGCTTGCAGCTCAGCCCGAGAGCGGCGCCGCCGCGCCGAGCGTCGCTTCGGACGGGTCGTCGCTCCACACGACTTGGTACAGGGTGTCGCGCTCGATGGGCACGCGCCCGGCGTCGCGGATCCAACGCACGAGCTCCTCGCGCGCCACCTCCTGCGGGGTGGTGGCCCCGGCCTCGTGGTAGATCTTCTCCTCGACCACCGTGCCGTCGACGTCGTCGGCGCCGTACGCCAAGGCCGCCTGCGCCACCGGCACGTCCATCAGGATCCAATAGGCCTTGATGTGCGGGATGTTGTCGAGCATCAAGCGGCCCACGGCCAGCTCTCGCAGCTCGTCCAGCGCCGAGGGCCCGGGGATGTCGGCCATCTCGGTGTTCTCGGGATGGAACGAGAGGGGGATGTAGGTCTGGAAGCCGCGCGTCTCGTCCTGCAGCAGTCGCAGCCGGTCGAGGTGGTCGACGCGCTCCTCGATCGTCTCGATGTGGCCGTGGAGCATCGTGCAGTTGCTCTTGAGGCCCGCCTGGTGGACCTTCCTCGCGGTGGCCAGCCACTCGTCGCCGCTGATCTTGAGGTGGTAGCTCTCCTGGTGCACGCGGTCGGCGAAGACCTCCGCGCCGCCGCCGGGGCAGGAGCCTAGTCCCGCCGCCACCAGTTCGGGCAGCACTTCCTCCAAGGGCTTCTTGGCCTTCTTGGCGATCTGGTCGAGCTCGACCATCGTGAAGGCCTTGACGTGGATCGAAGGCCGCGCGCGCTTGGCGGCCTTCAGGATGTCGAGGTAGTACTGGTAGTCGAGCTTGGGATGGATGCCCGCCACCATGTGGACTTCGGTGACGGGGCTCGCCAGTTGCGCGCGGATCTTGGCCTCGACCTGCTCGGGCGTCATCCAGTACGCGCCCGCCTGGTTCGGCAACCGCTGGAACGCGCAGAAGCGGCACAGCTTGTTGCAGATGTTCGTGTAGTTGACGTGCTGGTTCACGTTGAAGTACGCGCGGTCCCCGTGCAGCCTTTCGCGCGCGTAGTTCGCCAACTCGCCCACCGCGTGCAGGTCGGCGCGGTACAAGCGTGCGCCGTCCTCGCGCGAGAGGCGTTCGCCGGCCACTACCTTGAGCGCCAAGTCCTCGATGCCCTCGCGCCGCGCCACGCGCACCACGCGCTCCGCCGCGGCGTGCCGAGCGCCGCTCGCGGGCGTGCTCGTCGCAGGCGTGGCGCTCACGCTTCCGCTCCGGCGCCCACCAGAGCCTTGCCGAGGCGCGCCGCGCGGTGCGTCGCCGCTTCCTCGCGGCAGGCGGGACCGCTGGGCGCGCCGAGGCGCTCGTCGACGATGCCGTACCAGCTGTTGCGGCGCGTGGGCACGAAGCCCGCGCGGCGGATTTGCGCCTCGAGCTTCTCGATGGGGGCGAGGTTGAAGCAACCAGCGGCCGAAACGACGTTCTCCTCCAGCATCGTGCCGCCGAAGTCGTTGCAGCCCATGCGCAGCGTCAACTGGGCGCTCTTCAAGCCCTGCGTGACGTAGGAGGTCTGCATGTTGGCGATGTTGTCGAGGTAGATGCGCGCCAAGGCTTGCACGCGCAGGTAGGTGCCCGGCGTGGCCTTCCTCGGATAGAGCTCCTGCTGCGGCACGCCCTCGGGCTGCATGGTCCAACACGCGAAGGCCGTGAAGCCGCCGGTCTCGTCCTGCAAGGCGCGCAGGCGCTCGAAGTGCTCGATGCGCTCGGCGTGCGTCTCCACGTGGCCGAACATCATCGTCGCCGACGAACGCAAGCCCGCCTCGTGCACGGCGCGGTGCACGGCGAGCCAGCGGTCGGTCGTGGTCTTCTTCGGCGCGATGATCTTGCGCACGCGCTCGACGAGCATCTCGGCGCCCGCGCCGGGCACGGATCCCAAGCCCGCGGCCACCAGGTCCTTGAGCACCTCTTCGACCGGGCGCTTGTCGAGCTTGGCCAAGTGGTCCAGTTCTGGAGCCGAGAGCGCGTGCAGGTTGACGAGCGGGAAGCGCGTGCGCAGGTCGGCGCACAGCTCGGCCCACCACGCCGTCTTGAGCCGCGGGTGATGCCCGCCCTGCATCAGGACCTGCCGGCCGCCGAGATCGGCGAGTTCCTGCATGCGACGGTGGATCTCCTCGCGTTCCAGCACGTAGGCGCCCTCCTCGCCCGGCCGGCGATAGAAGGCGCAGAAGCCGCAATCCGTGATGCAGACGTTGGTCGGGTTGAGGTTGCGGTCGACGATGTAGGTGACGCGTCCCTCGGGATGCAGCCGGATGCGCACGAGATCGGCCAGGCGCGCGAGCAGCAACAGGTCCGCATGGTCGTGCAGCAACAACCCCTCCGCGGGCGTGATGCGCAGGCCATCTTCGACCTTGGCGGCGATGCGGGCCACTTCGGCCGCCCGCGGACCGCTCGAGGCGTGGCTGGCGCGCTGGGGAGGGTGGCCTCCGACGAGCGGCTCGGCGCCAAGGACGCCCAACGCGTGCGCGGCGGACGGGGCTCCATCTTCGATCGGCGAGCTGTCCATCTCTACTTGGAGTATACGCAGCCACGGGTGGCGCTCCAGCGCGCGCCAAGCCACAATTGCAGCGTGGTCCAGGCGGATCGTGCAGCATCCATGCACCCGCGTCGGGCCCCATCGCCACCTGCCATGATCCGATCGGACGCAAACTCTCACTTCGGGTCCGCGCTCCTGCGCGGGGCGCTAGCCCTGGTCCTCGTCGCCGGCGCGCTCGCAGCCGCGCCGGCCGCGGCCCTGGATGCGCCCCGCGAGGCGCGCACGGAACAGCCCAAGCCGGAACAGGCCACGCCCAGCGACCCCGTGGCCGTCGAGCGGCGCGCCAAGGAGTTGGCCGTGCTGCTCGAGCGTTGGCGCGCCAACGAGACGGCCATGGGCGAGGACTACAAGGCTTGGCGGGCCGCCACCCAAGACGCGCGCACGCAAGGCTTGCCGCGCGAGCAATGGCCGGCCTCGCCGTTGCTTGGGTGGTTCGCGAAGAACGAGGAGCTCGCCGACCTCGGCCAGCCCGATGCGCTCGTCTGGTGCGTGCAACAGGTCTCCACCACGGGCCGCGAGCTGGCGGCGATCCTCGCCTGCAAGGACCGCTGGTACGGCAAGCTCGTGGCCGAACACGCCGACACGAGCGCGCTGGAGAAGGCCCTGGTCCATCTGCGCGTCGAGGGATCGCCGGGGTCCCTGCCCGCCGCGCGCGCCATCGAGCTCCTCGAACAAGCCGCGCGCAACAGCACCAAGCCCGCCATCCAGGCCAAGGCGTTGTCGGCGTTGATCGAGCCCTTGTCGCGCAGCGGACTCGCCGACGCGCCCGCGCGCCGCAAGGCCTTGCTCGAGCGCCTGGCCAAGGACTACGGCGAGACGGTCGAGGGCCAGCGTGCCAAGGCCACCTTGAACGGCGAGGTCGTCCTGACCATCGGCAACGTCGCTCCCGACTTCACCACCAAGGATGCCGAAGGCGTGGAGTTCAAGCTCTCCGACTACCGCGGCAAGGTGGTCGTGCTCGACTTCTGGGGCTTTTGGTGACCCCCTTGCGTGGGGATGATTCCCCACGAAAAGGAGCTCGTGGAGCGCCTGAAGAACAAGCCCTTCGCCCTGGTCGGAGTCAACACGGACAAGGACAAGGAGTACTACAAGCGACAAGTCGCGGTGCACGGCGTGACATGGCGCAGCTCGTGGCAAGGCGGCACGAACGGCCCCTTGTGCCGCGAGTGGAACGTGCGCGGCTATCCGACCATCTACGTGCTCGACCACAAGGGCGTGATCCGCTTCAAGAACGCGCGCGGCAAGGAGCTCGACGCGGCCGTCGACAAGCTCTTGAAGGAACTCGAGGACGAAGAGAAGGCCAAGTCGGCCAAGTAGCGCGGCCCTGGCCTGCACCGCCGCGGCACGCCGACGAGGCCGTTCCGCGGCCTTTTTTTCCACTGGCGCGGAGCGCGCCCGCTCGTAATCCAACCGTCGGGGCGGAGCCGTCGGCGCGCTGGCGCCGATACAATTCCGCCCAACATCCTCGCCGACCATGACGCCGACCAAGTCACTGCTCGCCCTCGCCCTCGCGCTCTGCGCCATGTCCACCCTTTCGTTCGCGCAGGATGGCGCCGCGCTGCTCGCGAGCTACAAGAGCGCCATCGTCGCCTACGATCAGGGGCGCGTCGACGCGGTGCGCGCCCGCGCCGCGGTGGATCTCCAGCATCCCGCGCGCGCCTTCTGGCCGCGCTTCGAGGCCGCGGCCGCTTCCGGCGACGACGCGGTGGCGCTCGGCTGGCTCGCGCAGCACGCCTACGTGGCGCTCGATCCGTCCAAGGAGCGCGTCGCCAAGGTGCGCGCCGCGCTCGCAAGGCTCCAGTCGCGCCATCGCGCCTCGCCCGAACTGCAGGATGGACTTGGAGGCTTGATCACGTGCCGCGCCGATGGCGACGAGGACGCGTCCTTGCGCTTGTGCGAGGAGGTCGCCGGTTCCGATGCGCCCGACGAGACGCGCGCGCGCGCCTGGATGGTGGCGGCCCATGTCATCTCCGACAACCTGCGCAGCGAGGATCCCGCGCGTCTCGCGCAAGCCGACGAGCTGCATCGCTCGGTTGTCTTGTCCTTCCCGAAGACCAAGGCCGCCAAGGAGGCCTCGGGGCTGTGGATGCCGCGCCTCGAGCGCGACTTCTTGCGCGCCTCGCTCGCATGGCAGGACGAGGTCGAGGCCCTGCGCGCGCAAGGCAAGCGCCACGACCAGTGGCCTCCGCACCCGATCCAGCGCCATGTGGCGGACTTCCGCTTGTTGGCTGCCACCGGGCACAACACGGCGATGCGCTTGTGCGAGGTCGTCCAGCCCGCCGTCGACCAGGCCTTCCGCACCTCGCCCGGCATCGGCTTTTCGTTCCTCTACGCGCAGCTCTTGTCGCACTACCCGCCGCGCGCCGAGGGTTGGGCGGAGCTGCGGCCGCGCATCCTCGAACTGGCCCTGCGCGAGTTCCCCGATGAACGCTGGGCCATCGACGCCTTCGTCGTGACGCGCCGCGAGGTCGAGACGATGCCGCCGCGCGCGGCCGATGGAGCCTGTCGCGCGGCGTTGGAGCTGTGCGACGAGCCGCGCGTGCGCGCCTTGGCGTGGTGGTGCCTGGCGCGCACCCACATGCTGCACGGCGACGACGCCTCGTTGGCGGTGGCGCAGGAGTCGCTGGCGGCCCTGCTCGACGAGCACCCCGACGAGGATCCGCGCCTGTTGGAGGCCGCCGCCGTCGACAAGCGCCGCGTCGAAGCGCTGCGCGTGGGAGCGCCGCTGCCGGACTTCCGCGGCGAGGATGCCGAGGGCCAGCCCGTGATCCTGCGCGGCTACAAGGGCCGCGTCATGCTGCTCGTGTACTGGTCGCGGCTGCAGCGCGCGTCGCTCGAGGCTCTGCCGGACTGGGTCCGCTTGCGCGACCAGATGAGCGGTAGGCCGTTCGAAGTGGTGGGGGTCTGCCCCGACCAGGTCTCGCGCCACGCCGAGTTGGAGGAGCGCCGCAAGCTGGGCGTCGCATGGCGGTCGATCATGACCATGGGACGCGTGGAGGGCTTGATGGAGGACTCGTTGGCCTTGCGCATGCCGCTCGTGGTCGTCGTGGACGACTTGGGCGTGATCCGCGCGCGCAACCTGCCCTTCGCCGAGTCCAAGGCGCTGGTCGAGCGGCTCGTGAAGGAGTGCGAGGCGCGCTCCAAGCGCTGATCGGACCGCGTTCCGAACGCCGATCGAGCGCCTGTCGCCTCGCCACGGCTCCCCGCGGACGCTACCCTCCCTCCGCCGCAGCGTCGGCGCGACCACACCATGGCTTCACGCAACGATTCGAACTTCATGGACACGATCGTGTCGCTGTGCAAGCGACGCGGCTTCGTCTTCCCCGCCTCCGAGATCTACGGCGGCATCGGCAACACCTACGACTACGGTCCGCTGGGCGTCGAGCTGAAGCGTCGCGTCAAGGAGGCGTGGTGGACGCGCACGGTCACGATGCGCGACGACGTGGTGGGGCTCGACTCGGCCATCATCCAGAACCCCAAGACCTGGGAGACCTCCGGCCACGTCGCGGGCTTCACCGACCCGATGGTCGACTGCAAGAAGTGCAAGGCGCGCTTCCGCGCCGACAAGCTCGAGGACGCGCGCTGTCCCGAGCGCCCGAGCAAGAGACCGGGTGAATGCGGCAGCGAACTGACCGAGCCGCGCGCCTTCAACCTGATGTTCAAGACGCAGGTGGGCGCGGTGGAAGGGGCGGGGTCGATCGCCTACCTGCGGCCCGAGACGGCGCAGGGGATCTTCCTCAACTTCAAGAATGTCGTCGAGAGCTCGCGCATGAAGCCGCCGTTCGGCATCGGCCAGATCGGCAAGAGCTTCAGGAACGAGATCACGCCCGGC
>SXGR01145768.1_pt1 | contig 19449 bp, 11 predicted proteins | sample 3174711 | NCBI WGS metagenome assembly SXGR01 (sample SAMN11356860, study PRJNA531348) | freshwater metagenome | isolation source: freshwater sample F1-60 | place: China: Fuxian Lake, Yuxi | collected 2017-12-25
GACCTCGAGCGACGGACTCGCGGTGAAGTTCCTCGCTGAGCGGACGACTCCGCGCGTGTTTGAGATGACGACGGGTCCGGTCAGCACACTGTCCGGCACAGCGCAGAGGATGCGACCTCCTGTGATCTTTCGGATCTCGCTCCGCACGCCGGCGATGCTCACCGCGGTGTGAGCGATCGATGCTGCGTCGAGTCCGGTGCCCGTGAGCGTCAGCAGTTCCCCCACGGCGCCAGAAGCTGGGCTCATGCTTGTAACCGGCAGCCGGGACGTGCCGCTTGCGGTCAGCTCCACCTTCGCCGATGCCTCGGCGCTTTGGTTTCCATCCGCATCGATGAGACGCAAGCGGTACTCGTGCACTCCGAGCGGGCTTGTCGAGTAGAAGGAGGCCTGGTACGAGGCCTTCCCGGAAGCGCCCTTGATGCCGAAGGACGGGGCGGAGCTCTTGGTCGTCTCAACTTTACTGCCGGGAGGAACGACCGTCACCACAATCCCCGCGATGTCCGCCCGGGCATCGGAGTAGGAAAACGCGAGGTGGACGAGAAAGACGTCCTCGCCTTGCGGCCTCGGGAGCTTGTTGACGTCAGGCGCGAATCCCGAGAGCACGAGGGATGCGTCGGCGGGCACGCTACCACAGGTCGGGCTCTCGCGGCAGTCGAGGCGTCTTGCGTCGAGTCCACCCCGCAGTCGCGGAACGGCTCCGGCGGAGCCTTACCGCCGCCGAAGAGGAAGGCAAGGAGATAAGCCGCATCGGAAAGGTCCACCTTGCCCGAATCGTTCGTATCGGCCGCGTCGAGACACGACGGCGTGGCGCTGCCGAGAAAGAGGAAGCCGAGGATGCGGATGGCGTCGGTCATGTCGGCGGTCGCGTTGTTGTCGACGTTGCCGCGTCGAAACGTCGCGCCCAGGATCCCTCGCGACGTGAAGGGAATGAACGCGAAGAGTACGGATGCGACGGTGACCGCGACGAGCTTGCGAGCCATGGGACCTCATGGTTTTCGTTGGGGAGAGGGGGAATCGTCCCGCCACATACGAAACAGGCACGAGGACGCATCACGCGGGTGGAAAATTGGGGTATGACGACGGACGGAGGGGCCATTTACCAGTTTCGACTGATGCCATCCGGCCTTGGCCCGCTGATTTGGCGTTGCTCTTGCGGTTCATTGGTGGTACACGCTTCGAAGATGTCGCTTTGGTGTGGGGACACAATCAAGGAGGCTGATTCATGAGTCGAACCGCAGGTTTAGTCGCATGGGTCGTCCTGGCTGCACCCATTCTGGCGGTGCGAGCGGAGACCCACTTTGTCCGTGGCGACTTGGTCGAGATCTTGAGGCCTGGAATCAGGGACGCGGTCCGCATTCTGGCTCATCTGTTTGATCCTGAATCGCGGCCACCCTTGCGCTGTCTCGATGCGGCGGACGTCAACGACGACGGCAAGATCGACCTCACCGACCCTGTTCATCTGCTACGCCACATCTTCCTTGGTGGCAGTCCTCCCGCCTACCCGTATCCGTATTGCGGCACGGACGAGACCCCCGACGATCTTGGTTGCGAGTACCACGACCTTTGCATACCGAGGACCCAGCCGGCTGAATTCTACGGACAAGAGCTCGATGCGGACGCAGTATTTTTTGTCATCGAGCGTTCCCAGCACATGCAGGACAGTGGGGAGCTGAACGTCGCCAAGAGGGAATTCGTGAAATGGCTTGGGAATGCGGCCTGGATTACCCGCTTTGGGATTGTCTTCGTCGATTCGGGTGTGCTGCGGTTCCCCGAGTCCGATGACCCCGCGACGATCGATGAGCGAGGATCCGAGGCGGCAGCGCTGGAATTCACACAAGGGGTGGCAGGCGGGCACGGCGCCTGCCTGTTCGAAGGACTTTCCGTGGCGCTTCTTTGGGTTGCCCGCTCCGGCGTCGAACGTAACTCGATCGTCTACCTGGGCGCGGGCGCCCCGGATTGTCCTCCGGAATCCGACGAAGAGTACTTGTCGCAGGTCCTGCGCAGAGTTGTTGAGGTCAATCAGGGCCGGGCCATTGTTAACACTATCGGTGCGCTTGTTCGGAACGACAGGAGCGCTTCTTTCCTCCAAGAGCTCGCCGGGCAAAATGGTGGCTGGTACCTGCGGGTGGACCGATAGAAGTCCCCGGGAAGAGGGGGCTTCCTTGGGACAGTCCCCTCCCCGCTCAGGCGAGGATTCCCTTGACCACCTTGCCATGGACGTCCGTGAGGCGAAAGTCGCGGCCCTGGTAGCGGTAGGTCAGCTTCTCGTGATCGAAACCGAGCAGGTTAAGGATCGTGGCCTGGAGGTCATGCACGTGAACTTGGTCCCGTGCCACCGTGAAGCCGAGATCATCGGATTCGCCATACAGGGTTCCGCCCTTCACGCCACCCCCGGCGAGCCACAGCGAGTAGCAGTCAGGGAAGTGGTCGCGGCCAAGAAGGGCGCTCGTCGCGGTGCGCCCCTCGCGGAACGGTGTGCGGCCGAACTCGCCGCCGCAGACGATCAGGGTCTCGTCAAGGAGCCCGCGGGTTTTCAGATCCCGGATCAGGGCTGCCACGGGTCGATCCATCGTCGATGACTTCTTGGTCAGGCCGTCGCGGATGTCCCCCTCGGCTCCCGTGCCGTGAAAGTCCCATCCCCAGTCAAAGAGCTGTACGTACCGGACGCCCTGCTCGACGAGCCGGCGGGCGAGGAGGCAGTTATTCGCGAAGCTGCCCGTGCCGGGCTGCGCGCCGTAGGCCGCGAGTACGTTCGGGGGCTCGCGCGAGATGTCCATGACTTCGGGGACCGACATCTGCATGCGGTAGGCCAGCTCGTACTGCGCGATTCGGGTCAGCGTCTCGGGGTGGCCCAGCTCGTTCGTCTGGATCTGGTTCAGGTCTCGCAGGGCGTCGAGGCTGAGCCGACGCATTGCGCGATCCATACCTGGCGGGTCGGAGACGTAAAGCACGGGATCACCCTTCGATCGGCATTGCACACCCTGATAGACGGACGGAAGGAATCCCGAGCCGAAGGAGTTCTTCCCACCGTTCGGCTGCACGCCCGAGGAGATCAGGACGACGAACCCCGGCAGGTTTTCGTTCTCCGTGCCGAGGCCGTAGGTGGCCCAGGCACCGAGCGAGGGGCGTCCGGGCCGGGGCGAGCCTGTGTAGACGAGCAGCTCGGCCGGCGAGTGGTTGAACTGGTCGGTGGTCATGGATCGGATCACGCAGATCTCGTCGGCCACGGTCTGGAGGTGTGGGATGGCATCGCTCATCCAGATTCCTCCGTGACCATGTTGTGTGAAAGTCCTTCGCGTGCCGAGCAGCTTCGGCGTGCCCGAGGTGAACGGGAAGCGCTTGCCCTTCAAGAACTGCTGCGGGCAGTCCTCTCCGTCGTGCTTCACCAGCTCCGGCTTGTAGTCGTACAGGTCGAGGTGTGGGGGCGAGCCGGTGAGGTGGAGGTAGATCACCTGCTTCGCTCTCGCCTTCAGGGGCGAGCGTCTCGGCTGGAGCGGGTTCTCCGTTGACGGTAGCGATGGAGTCCCCGAGGCCTCACGCCCGAGGAGTGAGGCCAGAGCCACCGCACCGAGCGCTGTCTGCGATCTTTTGAGGAAATGGCGGCGAGTGATCGACTGCAACGCTTCGAGTTGGGGCGGTAACACGGGAGCGGTTTCTCTTAAGGGCACAGAAATATCTCGTCCAGGTTGAGGAGCACGTTGGCAACCAGAGTCCAGGCTGCGAGGTCGGCGGTGTCGGCGCCGTCGGGAAGTGGTCCCAGCGGTTCCGTGGTCAGCAGCTTCGCCTGCGCCAGATCCCTGGCGAAGCGCTCGCGGGCCTCGGCGTAAAGGCTCACCAGCCTTGCCAGCTCGCTTTCTAGCGGCGGCCTTGCCAGGCAGAGCCGGAACCCGAACCTGGCGCGATCGGCCGGCGCAGCGCCCGCCTCGGCTGCCATTCGGCGAGCGAGGGCCTGAGCCGCCTCGACGAAGACGGGGTCGTTCAGGGTCACGAGCGCCTGAAGTGGCGTATTCGATCGGGATCGCCGGATTGTGCAAACTTCGCGGCTCGTGGCGTCGAAGGTCGACATCGATGGGTACGGATTCGAGCGCCGCCAGGCGATGTAGATCCCCCGGCGGTACTTGTCCTCTCCGCCAGATGTCTGCCAGTCGACGGCACTACCAAAGGCCGCGTTCAAGCCAGAGGACGGCTGCGGTGGATGGACAGGCGGGCCGTACATCTTGTGGCTTAACAGACCGCTCGAGAAAAGCGCCTGATCGCGGATCGTCTCCGCGGCGAGGCGGAATCGCGGTCCTCTCGACAGGAGGCGGTTGTCGGGGTCGCGCTCAAGTAGCTCCGGAGTCACTCGAGAAGATTGCCGATACGAAGCTGACGTCACAAGGAGCCAGAGGAGACGCTTCAAGTCCCAGTGTCCCTCGACCAGCTCGACCGCGAGCCAGTCCAGAAGCTTGGGATGCGAACACGGTTCGCCTTGAGCTCCAAACTCCTCGCTGGTGGCGACGAGCCCGGTGCCAAATACCTGCTCCCAGTACCGGTTGACGGTCACGCGAGCGGTGAGAGGGTTCCTTGCGTCCATGAGCCAGCGAGCAAGCGCCATGCGATCGAAAGGCGTGTCCTTCGCGATCGGTGAAAACACGGAGGGCACGCCGGGTACCACCTCCGGGCCTTTGTCGAGGAAGTTGCCGCGGTACTGGATCTGCGTCTTTCGGCGGTGAACTTGCGCCAGCTCCCGGAGGATCGGTACCGAGTAAGGCTTCACTTCGGCGAGCTCCTTACCAGCGGACGCAAGGGCTGTACGAACGGGCTCGAGCTCCGTCGCGACAGTTTCGAGGAAGTGGCGTGTGATCTCGGCGCGCCGAGCTTCAGTGCGTCCCCCCTGAGGCTCGAGCAGCGCCTCGACGATCGCGGCTGGCGTCCGGGCCCACTCGGTGGCGCTCGCGGGATCGGCCAGGCGAATTGTGAAACAGCCCGGCCTCCGCGACCCTTTTGTGGAGCCGGACTTGATGGTCACGGTCAACAGTGATCCCGTGGCAACATCGACGGGCTGTGCGGTGATCAAAGTCACGATCGAAGGCTTTCCGCTGACGATCAGGGATTTGAAGGCCACCACCCGCCCGTCGCCCGGTTCCAGCGCAGCGCTTGTCTGTGGGCCCTCCTGCGGATCGCTTTGCCAGATCGTCTCGCGCTTCTCCCCCAGAAGCTGGATCCGGAAACCGTCGAGTCGTGACTGGAGGCCGTTGTCGGTTCGGTTCCAGACGACCACTTTCTCGATCGGGAGCGTACTCTTCAGGTCGACCTCCCACCAGGGGTCGTCGCAAAGGCGTGTGTGCGTGGTCGAGCCTGAGGCGTAAGCGCCATCGGTCTTGCCGTCGACGGCGTGCTCCGCGGGGCCGTTGTAGTCCGTGTTGATCTGCCTGGCTTCGCCTCGCAACGCGACGTTCTGCCCGCCGCTGACGACCTGCACCTCCGCGATGTGCAGATAGCGTCCCTTGCCAGGCAGCTCGAGGCGGACGAAGCGGCCCGCGGGGAGTACCGTCCTCGGGGGCGTTAGCACGGCCCGGACTTGCGGGGCCTCGAAGCGGCCAGCCCTCGCGGCCTCTGGCCCCGTCTCCGGCAGTGCGTCTTGGGGGAGCGCGTCGATGCGCAAGGCCTGGAGCTTCGGCACAGCCAACGGGACCTCGATTGTCACCGAGTGCTCCTCCTCACCGGGGGGGACGCGCGTCGAGTCATCCTCAAGGACCTCGAGCCCTGCGCCCGCTTCCGAGGCCACGCGCACGGGGCTGGGCGATGTCCAGACGAGGTCGCGTGGGAAGCTCCGCTCCCAGGCGACCTGCGCAGCGAGAAGCTCGGGCGTTGGCGTTTTTAGCTTCGCTTCGAGTGCCGCAATTTGCCCATGCAGGGTAGCTTTGCGGCGCTCTTGCTCGTCCGTGTAAAAAGGGAGCCGGGGGTTTTCGTCGCCGCGGTCCGTGTCCTCCGTGTTGTTCAAAATTGCGAACATACGGAAGTACTCCTCCTGGCTCAAGGGATCGTACTTGTGGTTGTGGCACTGCGCGCAGGCCATTGTCGTGCCCATCCAGACGGCCAGTGTGGTGTTCACTCGGTCGACGATGGCCACGTTACGGAACTCCTCGTCGTCGGTGCCGCCCTCGTTGTTCGTCTGAGTGTTGCGGTGGAATGCTGTCGCAATGAGCTGATCCCGCGTGGGATTCGGGAACAGGTCGCCCGCAAGCTGTTCGAGGGTGAATTGATCAAACGGCAGGTTCGAGTTGAAGGCACGAATGACCCAGTCACGATAGGCCCAGATCTCACGCGAAGGATCATCGGCGTAGCCGGCCGAATCCGCGTAGCGCGCCAGGTCAAGCCACATGCGCGCCCAGTGCTCGCCGTAGGACTGGCTTGCGAGGAGCCGGCTGACGAGGCGTTCATATGCGTCGGGTGAAGAATCCGTGACAAACCGTTCGACCTCTTCCGGTGTTGGCGGAAGGCCCGTCAAGTCGAGCGACACTCGTCGGACGATCGCGTGGCGGTCGGCCTCGGGGGAGGGCGAAATCCCCAGTTTTTCAAGCTGCTCGAAAATGAAGGAGTCGATCGGATTTCTGGGCCATGCGGCGTTCTTCAGTTGTGGGATCGGAGGCCGGACGGGGCTGACATGGGCCCAGTGTTCCGCGTAGGGCGCTCCCTCCGAGATCCAGCGGCGCAACGTCTCGATCTCCTCCGGCGCAAGCTTCTTGCCCTTCTTGAAGGGCGGCATCCTGCTGGTTGGATCGGCCGTGGTAATGCGGCGGATCAACTCACTCTCCAGAGGGTAGCCGGGGACGATCGCTCGCACGCCGTTGTGCGCGGCAATAGCCCCCTCGCGGTTATCCAGCCGAAGCTCGGCCTTGCGCTCTTTTTCGTCGGGCCCGTGGCAGGTGAAACAGTTGCCGGTCAGAATGGGCCGAACGTCGCGGTTGAAGTCCAGTGGGGGGTCGGCCCCGTGGGTGAGAAGGCAGAAGGCCAGAAGGCAAAAGACCTTCGAGCACAGGACTTGAGTTTTTCTTCGACTCCCGAAGGCCATCTCGCTTGCTCCTACGCAGTGGGCTCACTCGAAAAAATCGTAGCCGTTATGCCTTGGAATGGAACCAAGAATCCGCGAAGACCTCAGTGGTTTCAGAGCCGAGGCCCCTTGCCACCTCCCCACAGGGGCCTTTACCCTGAACCCCAAGATGGGAAAGCCTACGGTGGAGGAGACAGGGCCCCGAGAGCCGGTAGCGCCCTGGCGAGTGCGCACGGGTGCGGTTCTCGCTCCGCTCGCATTTGCCGTTGTCCTGCTCACCCCCTTCGAAGACTTGCAGCCGCCAGCTCAGCGGTTGCTCGCGATCGTCCTGGCCGTGATCGTCCTCTGGATTACCGAGGCGATTCCCATGCCTGTCACGGCGCTCCTCGGGGTCTCGTTGGCCGTTGTCCTCGGCGTCGCTCCGGCCAGGGAAGCGTTTGCGCCCTTCGCCGATCCCCTCATGTTCCTCTTTGTTGGCTCCTTCATGCTGGCACGGGCGATCTTTATCCACGGGCTTGATCGAAAATTGGCTTTCGGAGTCCTCTCGCTCAGTTGGGTGGGGGAGCGCCCCGGAAGGATCCTCTTTGCCTTTGGGGCCGTCACTGCCGTGATCTCGGCCTGGATCTCGAACACGGCCACGACCGCGATGATGTTTGCGATCGGTCTTTCGATCCTGCGCGTCCTGCAGGATCGGGACGTCCCCGGCCGGAGCATCTCCCCTCGTTTCGCGACGGGGCTCATGCTCATGACCTCCTTCGCCGCGTCGATTGGTGGCCTCGCAACCCCCATCGGCACGCCGCCCAACCTGATTGGCCTCAGTCTCATCCGCGAGCAATTGGGAACCGAGCTTCCGTTTTTCGCCTGGATGCTGATCGGGGTTCCCACGGTGGTCATCCTGTTCCTCTTCCTCGCCTTCTATCTGAGTATCCTTTGCCCGGCGGGTGCCGGAGCGATCGTGGGAAGCCGAGAGCACCTTCTGCGCCAGAAGTTGGAGCTGGGGCCCCTGACGCGAGGCCAGCGCTCCGTGCTTCTCGTCTTCGGCCTCACCACAGCCCTGTGGGTGCTTCCAGGGATTGTCGCAGTTGCCTGGGGCGAGGGAAGCGCGGCCTACAAGTCGATCCAGCGTGCGCTCAGCGAGGGTGTCGTTTCGCTCCTCGGTGCGAGCCTGCTCTTCATGCTGCCCGGCGAAAAAGGCAGAAGGGCTCTCGCCTGGGAGGAAGCCGTCAAGATTGAATGGGGCGTTGTTCTCCTTTACGGTGGGGGGCTCGCGCTCGGTGTGCTCGCTCACCAGAGCGGCCTTTCGGACGCCGCGGGGCGGTGGTTCACGCGGCACCTGCCACTGGAAGGCGGCCTCGGTCTTCTGATTGCATCCACGCTGACTGCCATGCTGATCTCCGAGACCACCTCCAACACCGCCTCGGCGAACATTGTTGTCCCCGTGGTGATCTCCGTCGCGCGTGCGGCGGGAGTTGATCCTCTCGAGCCCGCTCTTGGGGCCACGCTGGGGGCGAGCCTCGGGTTCATGCTCCCCGTCTCCACGCCGTGCAATGCGATCGTCTACGGCTCCGGCCTCATTCCCCTGGGGCGCATGATCCGGTATGGCTTTCTCCTCGACGTGGCCGGGGTCGTAGTGATTGTCACCGTCGTGCGGATGCTCACGCCCTGGATTCGGTAGCCCGGTGGGGACCCCGGGCCGGATTCTGCGCTTCTTCCCAGCGGATCAGCTTTCCTGGCTGGCCGTGGCTTGAGGCCAGGATCACGACGGTCCGAAGGTCGGTCCCCAAATTGCGAGCTTCTCACCGGGCTGCGCTGCTAGCCCAACTTGATCGTTTTGCCTGCGCCGACCCTTATTTCACCGGGACTTACGACTGCTTTGGGTGACTATTCACGTGCCAAGTCCTCACCGGCTTCATGACCTCGTGCGGGATCCCAAGGGTGTCGTAGATCTGCCGGTGGGTCTCCTCCGGCGTGCTGCCCTTTCGGATCTTGAGCGTCTCGCCATTACTCACTGGCAGGACCACCGTGACGACTTGGTGTGTGGACAGCTGCTGCCTGAGCGTCTCCCACGATGTGTGAATGTCGTGGTCCAAGAAAACCTTTTCGATCGAGATCAGCAAGTGATACGCCAGCACGCATAGAAAAATATGTGTCTGCACCCGTCGCTCGAGGCGGTGGAAGATGGGCCGCTCCATCAGCGGACTCTTCATGGCACGAAACGCCGACTCCACTCGGGTCAGCAGAATGTAGGTTTTCCAAATCTCGTCTGCGGAAAGATCTTGCCGGTCGGTCTTCATCAGATAACCGCCGTCGAGCTTTACCGCCCTGGCCTTCTTCTCCAAGTCTTCTGTCCAACTGAGGGACTTGCCCTCCGAATCATGGCGGATCTCGTAGTACCTCGCGACCCGCGGATATCTCTCTTTGAGCCGCCCGATGGCTTCGTGGATCTTCTTCTCCTCGACGAGGTCACACTTCTTGATCCGCTCCGAGAGCTTCTTCAAATCCACCAGCAGCCGCTTCTCGTGCTTCTCTCGGATCGCTCGATCCTTCTCCTTGCGGCCGTTACTGACACAGAGGACGTGGACCTCGCCATTGTCCCCAGCACTCCGTTTGATGTAGACCTGCGACTTCTTCTGCCAGTGATTTCTTGGAGAGACCTTTCGGATCACCTCCTGCCAGCCGTCCTCGCCTTCAAACTCCTCGAAGTGCTTGTGCCGCTCTGCCTGTCGGCTTGCCACAATGTAGTGGTACCCGCGGTCTTTGATCGACTTTAAATTGTCGTCATACGCCATGCCTCGATCCACGACGACCGTCGCTTCGCCTCTTCGGCCTAGGCGCTTCTCCAGGGCATCGAGCATGTCTCCCACAGTGGTCCGATCGTTACGGTTACCGTCGAAGACCTCGTGAGCTTTCGGGAAGGCGTCACCGTCGAGAACCAAGCCCACAATGACCTGCTTACAATCCGGCCGTTTGTCGCGAGAGTATCCGAGCTTTGCTTGCGGATTACGCAGACATTTGCCCTCGAAGTAGGTCGAGGTCAGATCGTAAAGGAGGATCGTCTCTTTGAGGTTGAAGAGCGCTCTCTCCCGCTCCGCCAATTCTTTCTCGATCACCGTGCGCTTCGGATGCAGCCGATCGAGATTCCGGTAGAGCACTTGGTGGTCCAAGGTCTCAAAGTCGAAATCGAGAATGTCTCCGATCGCTACGCGGCGGACCCAGTCGCTCATGGCATGCTCCGAGAGCGGGCGGATCAGTCGGTTGAGCACCATGACCTCGGTGAGCCGACGGCTCCTTGCGCTCAAGCCAGCGTGCAGGAGAATCGAATCCAACCCGAGCCTCTTCCACATCTGATGGCCGACATGCACGGCTCCAGCTTCTCGAGGTTCGAGCACTTCCACTCGCTCGATGTCGATGGCGAGGATGTCTCGGTTTGTCGGAGGCGACTGTGAGCCTCGGGCGCGGCGCTCAGCGGTCTTCTCAAGCACGCTCTGGACTCTCTTGTCAGGCAGGAGTTCAGGCTGCCCGGCGAGAGCGGATTCGACCTTTCTGGCCAGCACGAGCCATTCGGATCTCGGCGCAGGGGCAAGACTGCCGAGAGAGCAGACGACGCGATGCCGAGGGCCCTTCTCAGTGATGACGGACTCTACGAGGAGGTGATTGACGTAGGTTTTGCCATTCGACTTCTTGGTTGTGCGCTTGATGAACACGCGTGACTACATAGTAATTAATAGCCTTCACATCAAGGGAAACACATGGTTACTATTCGTGCCTATAATGGGGGTTTTGGCGGAAACACACCTCAAAAACAAGCGGTTTCTCGCTATAACCCCTGCCAATTGGCCCCCCAAAAAAGGTAAGAACGATCAAGTTGGGCTAGTAACAAGGAGCTCAATGCTCCTTGCCAATCAGTTGCTCCTGGTAGGGCTCGTTGTCCTTGTACTCGGAGTGGGCACTCCAGCAGCCCCAGCCCACGGCGCTCTGCGCGACGCGTTCCGGATCCAGGACGAAATCCGCGAAGTTGGCCTGTCTTCCGGTGAGATCCCACTCGTACTTGAGCTGCGCATCTTTGTATCGGTGGGCGAGACAATCCGCGTGGATGAATCGGTCCCCAAACGCGTCCATGATTCCTGTGGAGGCCACAGGGTTCTTGTGGCCCGGGTTGACATGGGCCCTTGTCTTCAACTCGAGGATGTCAGGGATCGTCGCCGCGTACTCCCGACGGTCCGAGGAGACCACATAACTTATCGGTACGCGCTTTATCCCCTTGAAACTGCCGGCCAGATGTTGGGATTTTCTGGCTCCCCAGGTCTTCAAATCACTCGAGAGCATGTCTCCCAGGGCTTTCTCCTGCTCCGGCGTGGCCTTCTCATCCAGGTAAACCACGAGCCAGTTGCCCTCGGGGTTTTCTCCAAAGCCTCTGCCAACAGTTACCCAGGTGAGACCATCCATTCGGGTCGGGCCGATGCTGCCCCTCTCCACGTGTACCGCATCGGTGTGGTCGCAGCCATGACATTGCATGGGCTTCTTGTTGAGCCGACACGGACACGGCGCCGCGCAACAACAGCCAATGATCCGCGATCCCTCTAGCCGAAAGGCTGCGGCCTTGTCCCCTGACGCGCCGGTGCCTTGTGTCGTCTTGCAGCCTGTGGCAGCGAGAGCCGTCGTGAGAGCCAGGCCGAGAAAATAGCGACGTGACATGATTCCTCCCTGTTGCAATTAGAGGCGCTGTGTCTGAGCCACGAGAGCACCCTACTGACGACTAGGTAAGATTTCAAGAGCCTTTTTGTTTCGCAAGGGGTGTTGTGGTACGCTGAGTTCATGAAGAAAGGACCTCCGAGCGCAACCGCAGTCCGAATCCTCGATGTCGCTCAGCGGCTGACCCAAATACGAGGCTTCAACGCCTTCAGCTATGCCGATATCTCAAGGGAGCTGCGGATCAGAAGCGCCTCGATCCATTATCACTTTCCCTCCAAGGCGGCGCTCGGCCGTGGACTGGTGGCGAGGTATCGGGAGACTTTCCTGGCGTGCCTCGGGGAAATTCTTGAGCGGGCACCCCGGGCCCCGGATCAGCTACGCCTCTATGTCGGGATTTGGTCCGGAGTCTTGCGGCAAGGGCATCGAATGTGCCTCTGCGGCATGATGGCCTCCGACATCGCCACTTTGCCCAAGGCGATGAGGGAGGAGGTGAGGCGGTTCTTCGATGAGAACGAGGCGTGGCTCGCACGGGTCCTTGCGGCCGGCAGGGATGCGCGGGAACTGCGCCTCTCGGCCGCTCCCGAGACCGAGGCGCGACTCCTTGCCATGGGCCTCGAGGGGGCCATGCTCGTCGCACGGAGCTATGGGGAGCCGGCTCGCTTCGATGAGATCGCGGCTCGTCTCCTCCAGGTCGTGGGCGTGAAGGTGTAGCTTTTCCATTGCTCCTGGCTACCGTCTTCATTTCGAAAATTGCCAGGAGGTGGGAGGGCGGATCCTGGAGGCCACCTTCCTGGAGGCAGAACGTTGACGAAGTTCGTCGCCCCGAAGGGGCTGCCTGCGAAAGGCCAGACGCAAGGCAAACGCTCCGCGTGTCACGCTTGCGACGTTTTGGAGTGTCCTGACCGTGCAGGCTGAGGCTACAGCGTCCAGCCCTTTCGATACTCTCGCTGGACAAACCCGGCGGCCTCGGAGCAGTTGAGTGCCTTGAGGGCCTTCGCGTCCCACTCCAGCTTCTTCCCTGCCCGGTAAGACACATTGCCCAGCAATACCGCCTCGGCGAGCGCGCCGGAGTAGTGAAAGTTGCACGTGGTAGGACCCCGCGTCTTCACGGCCTGAATCCATTCCTCGTGGTGGCCGATGGAACTGGGGATTGTCGGTTTCGGTGACACAAATTCGGCCTTCGAGTCGCCGAGAAATACCCGGTGTGTGCCGTAGTCGGCGAGGAGGCGCCCCTTCTCGCCCTCGAAAAGCACCGCAGCATCCTTCTTGTACTCCTCAGCGCCTTCGGGGACCCAACCGCCGTGATACCAGGTGAGGTGGACGGGCGGTTGCTCTCCCCTGGCGGGAAACTGGTACTCGACCCGCATCACCCCGGGCACTTCGTTGTCGCCCTCGTAGTCCTTGTTGCCCGTTGCCTCCACCGAACTCGGCGCATCGAGGTCCAGAGCCCAGACGGGCAGGTCCAGGTAGTGGCAACCGAAGTCGCCCAGGGTTCCGCCACCAAAGTCCCACCAGTAGCGCCACTTGAAGTGGAAGTGGCTAGGGTGGAACGGACGCTCTGGCGCGGGTCCTAGCCACATGTCGTAGTTGATGTGCGCCGGCGGCGTTCCTTCCTTGGCTCGAGTCCCCGGCATGGGGCGGTTGTTGTGCCAGACGTGCACTCTCTTCACAGCGCCGATCAGGCCAGCCTTCACGATCTCCACCGCTCTGCGGTAGTTGTCGCCGGCGTGGATCTGTGTGCCCATCTGAGTGATGCACTGGTGTTTCGTCGCCAACTCGCGCAGCGTCCGTACTTCGTGGACCGAGTGGGCAAGCGGTTTTTCGCAGTAAACATCGAGCCCCAGTCGTAACGCCGCAGCGACCGGGATTGCGTGCATGTGGTCCGGCGTAGACACCAAAATGGCGTCGAGGTCCTTGTGGTCAAGAAGTCGGCGGAAGTCCTCGTGGGCCTTCGCCGCAGGAAACAGGCGTGCGACGGGTTCGAGGTGTGTTCTGTCGATATCGCAAAGGGCGACGATGTTCTCGCTCGTGACGCTGTTCAAATTGTCGCCGCCTCGTCCGGCCACGCCGATCACGCCCAGGTTGAGTTTTTCGTTGGGAGAGCGAGGCCTCCTTGAGGGTTTCTCGACCGCGTGTAACAGCGTCGGGAGAACAGGAAAGCTTGCGGTCAGGGCCATTACGCTCTGGAGAAAACTTCGGCGACTGGTGACGTCGAGCATGGATTTTCCTTTACTGATGTGCGTCTTTTCGCCCAAATCTGCTCAACTGGCAAGTATCTTCCAGCACAATGTCAGTGGCAAGACCGCTCACCCTCGAGGCAAACTGGGTGACTCCGCAACACTCTCAAAATTCCCGGTGCGAGACCTCGACGCTGAATTCCCGGTCCTCGCCGTGGCAGACAGCGCAGGATTCGGTACCTCCCGAGGTGTTCACGTCCGCGTGTGCCGCAGCCGCATCCGAATCATGGCAGGAGGTGCAGGCGGAGTACCAGACGCGGGGTGCAGCGGTCTGGCCCGGGTGCTCTCTCTCGATGGGAGCCTTCCAGGAATTAGAGTCGCCGTGGCAGCTCGTGCACTGCTTTGTGCCCCCCGGCATGGCCGGGAACCCAACCTCCGAGTAGGTATGCGAGGTATAGTTGTTGGGGTAAGCGCTGGCCCCAAAGCCGACGAGGGTGTACGTCTCCGCGTTGGCCAGCTCCTCTCCCATGTGAATCTTGTGGAGCATGCTGCGGAAATCGATGGTGATGCCCGACGTGTCCGGAGCGTTCGCCGCGGTGTAGCGGGGCCGATCCTCGGATCCGGCCGTACCGTGGCAGAGGATGCAGTTGTTGAAACCTCGCCGGCCTCCGCCGTGGAACAACACCTCAATGTGGCAGGCATTGCAATTGTCGGCGGAGGAGATCGTGCTGTAGGTGGTGAGCTCGGTGGCCGAACCGACGAGGAAATCCTCGGTCGCAGTCAGCGAGGTGCCGCGGTATCCCGTGCTCTCGCCGTGGGCGGTGACGGTGATAGCTCTCGAGGCCCACACGCCGAGGGTGTACGTTCCATCGAGGATGCTGAGGCCTTTCCACTTGCCCCAGGCCTCCCCCAGGTCGGGGGAGTCGTTGATGGCCGGCGGAAAGACCGTCGGCAGCACATAGTCCGTCGTGTACGAGACAACCACGGCGTTGCCGGCACCAAACTCTGTAACTTCCGTGATCGAACCCGTTGCTGCATCCAGCGTGTAGTCGGTTGTCACAGTCTTCGAGTTCAACGTGACCTCGCTGACGGTCGATCCATTGGCATGGGTGAACCTGAGCGGCGACCCCAACCAGAGCCGCGTGCCATCCACGTAGATCACCTGTGCGTACTCTTCCTTGCCGCCGACGCCATCCTCAACCACCACAAAGTCGTTTCGGGCGAAGTCGGTGCTGCTGGCCACGTCGATGTAGTTGTTGAGCGCTGTTGCAGAGCCAGAGGCCGTAGTGGCCCCGCCGCTTGTCGCGGTACGTACCCTGACGGTCGTTGCGCCCCCGGTGACATTCCAGTGGGGCGTCCGGGAGGTCGTGAAGACCTCACCCCCGGCGCCTGTCCCGTCCCCAACAAACTCGAGGGCAATGGGTTGGGGGACCTTGGTGGTGAAGGGCTGGGAGCCCGTCAGGGCTGCCGTGGGGATCGAGGTGCTCAGGAGAATATTCTGGTTGTTGATGGGGCCCGAGATCGCGAGGCTGAGGGCCGAGAGAGCGCTCGGAGCGACCGCCTCTCCGGCGTCGTTCGTGAAGGAGAGAGATACTTGAATCTTCTCGCCGGGGTCGATCGTTCCGTCGTCGTCGGCAGTTCCAGCTTCAACGAGAGATCCCAGGCTCACATTAATCCCGGGATTCACGCTCAAATTTTTGACCGGGTGGACGTGTGCGTCCTCCACGGAAAGGCTGGTGCCGGCCGTGTTGTGGCAGTCCGACGTGGCGCAACCCGAGTCGTTGGGCTGCGCCGGCATGGTCTGGGTATTGGCCACGTAGGGGTAGTCCCAGTTGATATCGTCGTGGCAGGAGCCGCAGGCTCGTCGCGACGGCTGTGAATAAGCAACGTCGCCCTGCGCAGGCGCCGTCACTGGGCCGTCCCCGTCCGGGTCTCCGTGGCACTTCTCGCAGGCCGTCACTCCCTCGCGGATGATGTCCTCCAGTCCCTTCTCCGTGGTCGAAAGAGCCGTATACCCGGCGTCTCGCGGCATGGGCTGATTCAGATTTGGCCACACGGGAAAGGCGATGGCTGAGTAATCCACGACTTCGTCCCTGAATCCCACCAGGCGATATGGCTGTGGCGTGGTGGTGTAGTTTCGCGAGCCGTCAGCCGCGGTGTTGACTCCAAGCACGGATGGTAGATGCTCGCCATTGTGAATCTTGTGGATCATCACGCGGAAGTCAATCGCTCGTCCTGGAGTTCCGCTTTCCACGGAGTCCACGTTTCGATCCTCGGCTCCCGAGGTGTGGCAGAGCAGGCAGTGCTTGACGTTGTTGACGCGAATTCCGCCATGGGCCCGGATCTGGCGGTGGCACTGATTGCAGTGGTTGACCGTGACGACTTCTCTGGGATCTAGACTCGATGCGCTTCCAAACAAGAGATCCTCGGTGGTGTTTCCGGCGTCGCGGTACGTTACCTCGCCGACGAGATAGCTCTTGTAGGCCTCCAGACCCACGGTGTACGTTCCCGAGACGAGAGCCTGACCCGCCTCTCCGTCCCCACTGCCAAGGCTGGCGGTGTCGTTGAGAGGTGCCAGGTAGGCCGCAGGGATCGGATCATCGAACGTATAGGTATGGGAGCCGTCGGCGTTCGCGGAGGACAAGGTCGCCAGGTTAGTTTGCCGCCCGATGATCCTCTGGTAGTTGAAGGTCGGGCCCGAGACCATGGCTGCGAGCAGGCTCAGCGAGTCGAGTGCCAGGTCATTTCCCGCTGTCGTCTTCACGGTGAAGGCGATGGAGATCCTGTCACCGACTCGGAAGGCTCCGCCGGCGCCCGAGCCGCCGGATACCGAAGTGATGTCCACGACAACTCCTGGGAGAGTCTGACCCGGGGTTTCTTCGGGGGGTCGCTCGTTGATGACCGTCTTCCCGGGTGAGCCGCGCTTCCCCTGACAGGAGGGCAGAGTCATGGGCAAGACGATGGCCAGAAGAGCCAGAAAACCGATTGAAGTGATTGCGCGTGGGCTAGACATTTGGCTATATCCCTGTTTGTTCACAAATTTACCGGTGGCAAGTGACGCAGTTGTCTCCGTTGTCGACGTGCTGCAATGGCAGGCCTGCGCCGTGGCATTGTCTACAGTTCATACCCGTGTTGTGACTGGCGGGAAGCGCAGTCGCCAAAAGGTGGCTGGGTGTGCCCTTGTGGCAGACGAAGCAGGAGTCCTCGCTGCTTACGGGAGTATGACATGTAATGCAGTGAGACTGGCGGGCGGAGGCAAACGATCCTGTGTGAGTTCGCGGTGAAGCTTCCTGGTGGCAGCGGTCGCAGAAATCGACATGGTGGCACGCGCGGCATGTGTCTCGATCGATGCCGGAGGCGATACCGTGGCCGCGTTGCCGCCAGAAATTGGTGTGACTGCTGGGCGCGACCTCCTGGTGGCAGGTCGAGCATTGGTTCTCCGTGTGGCACAGGTTGCAGTCGCTGCGGGTACGGGCGTCGGAGCGGACGGACTGACCGTGCAGCGCGGTCCAGTTGAGTCGGTGGCTCTCGGGGGCCACGTCCCGGCGAATCTGCTGGTGGCAGACCGAACATTCATTGGAAATTCCCCGGCGTGCGTGACAGTCCATGCACTCGGGCTTACCGATGGCCAGCTTGTCCGTGACACGCTGGCTGTCCTCGATTCCACGATGGCACTCGGCGCAGGTCACACCCTTTGCCTGGTGCACCTGGTGGGAAAACACGATCTCGTTAGAGATCTGCGTGACGTTCGATGCGACAAGTGCACCATTCTTGAAGAAAGCATCGGCGCGCTCCCGAGGCGGCTTCAGCTGGTCCTTGTCTCCGTGGCAAGGGGCGCAGATCTCGGCCACAGGCATGCCGGCCGTTGCGCTCGTTTCGTAGTCTGCGTGGCAATCTGCGCACTGGAGCTTCTTCTCCGTCACGTGAGTCCGGTGACTGAACGCTGGTCCCCCGAAGCCCCCAAGTCCCACGAGATGGCAGCCGGCGATGACGATCACGCAGAACACGGCTGCCACCGTAGTTCTGCACAAGAGTCCCCGCATGTGAATTCGTCTGTGCGTTGAGGCCATGGGTTTCATCCAGTGTTCGTCAGAAAGAGTAGGTCAATCCGGTCTCGAGGATGTGGTACGTGGAAACGTCGTCCTTCTCGCACGAGTACAGCACATGCACCTTCACATCTGTGGCCAGGCGATACTCAAGCCGCCCGAAGATGGTTCTCACGTGGGACTTCTCCTCTTGCGAGAAGAAGTCGTACTTGTACAAGGAGTATTGTGAACCAATCGCCAGGATCAGGGCGCGCAGAATTGCCTGTCGCACCTCGCCGCCCAACGTGAAAAACTGGTCGCCTTGGCTTTGCCATAGCTCACCCGTCAGGGAGACGCTGGTGCCCTTGAAGGGCCAGTCGTGAGTGGACGGGGTGACGTAGTATCGAACGAATTCGTGATTGAACCTCCCCTGATCCTCTTCATGCACCAATTCTCGCAAGCTGATACCTCCGTCGAGCGATGCGTGCTCTCCGAGCCCCTTGGAGCCTCGCACGTCCACTTGCCAGAACGGCTTGTAGTCCCGTACCACGGAAAAGAAGGGGTCGAGCTCGACGGACAGGTCTCGAAGGGGCTGAACCGAGTGCCTGAATGAGGCCTGGAGCAGGAAATCGATCAAGGTCTCCCGGTAGGTCCCGCGTACCAGGTAGTCTCGCGTATCACCGTTCAGAAGGTTGTACCGCCCGTGCAGTGAGAAACGCTCCCCGAGGGATTGCCACAGCGCTGCAGAGAGCAAGTGATCGCTGGCATGGATGTCCTCGCGCCGGTCCTCGAGGTAGGTCCAGTCAACTCTTCCACGAGTGCTGCGGAACGGAGCAAGCTCCATTCCCGCCCCGGCGAGGGCGTCCCCCGAGGGAGATGACTCGAAGTAGTGGACTGGCAGGCCGCCATAGGCCGTGAGCCGCAGATTGGCGAGATCCTTGAAGGCCCGGGAGTCTATCCGGCCGCCATCGAAGATGAGGAAGTCCGCAGTTTCGTCGTAGGTCTGCCGTCCGGCCCTTACGCGGTCGATTCCAGCCGTGTCAAGCCACTGCATACGGCGAAGTTCGAGGTAGCCGAGATAGAATCGTCCGTTGACGTTGTTGTCGTAGCTGTCGGTGACGTTATCGAACACCGAAAACCCGTCCCGATGGCGCTGGCCGTCGATATCCTCACTGAGGCGGCCGAGGAACACTGCGCTGATCTGATCCCGTTCAGGGTTCCCGAGTCTCAGGTGTAGATTCTCGTAGAGGTCCTGGTCTCGCTCTCCCGGGGAAGAGCGGAAAATGTAGCGCGCCGACAGCGTGCCGTCGATGGCGTAGTCCAGCCGGCGCTCCAGATCATTGAGTGGCGAATAGAGCTCAAGCTGTAGTGGGCTTGGCTCCTTGCGGGGGGGCTGCCTTGGCTGCTCGGTGGACGGCGGAGATTCGGGCGTGGGATTCGGGTCTTGACCAGCCAACTGCCCCGCGAAAAGCAGCACACAGATCGTGAGCGTGGATGCCTGGAAGTGCTCCATGCAAGAGAC
>SXGR01110691.1_pt1 | contig 19447 bp, 16 predicted proteins | sample 3174711 | NCBI WGS metagenome assembly SXGR01 (sample SAMN11356860, study PRJNA531348) | freshwater metagenome | isolation source: freshwater sample F1-60 | place: China: Fuxian Lake, Yuxi | collected 2017-12-25
AATCAACCGTAATTGCCAATACTTAAATCCAACGATATTGCCACTACATAAAAACTCAAACGACAGCGCTAAGTGCTTGATTTTGTTAGGGTCGAGGGGTCAAAAACTGGGGAAAACGGGATTTGGTGTCGAACTCGGGGGTGCGGGATAGCGGCCCGTGACGGTGGGTCAGTCAAACGTCGGCGGCTGGGTCAAATTCGCCTCGGCGCCAACAGGCAGGCGCAAGAGCAGACCTTGCTAGGCATCTTTGCGACATTGACATCCACCAGACCGCAGTCTTTGCAATAGAAGGGAAAGTACGAGGTCTCAAGAAACGAGCTTCGACTTCCGCCAACGGTGACATCAGCCTGAAAGGAACAGCCGCAAGATGCCTGATAGACCGAACCCATATTAATTTCCTTTATGGTCTATAGCGCACTGGCGCTGCATGTTGCTCCGCAATCAGCTGGGCACTCAGCACGTGCAGACTTGATTTTTCTTCTTCCTGCGTGGCTTGCAGCGCTCGAGCGGCCTCATCGAACTGCCCTAGCTCGCGGTGCAGTTCAACCCGCTCGTAGGCATAGCTGGGGCCCAGGTTCTCCATCAAACCCAGCAAGGCCTGCATGTTGTCGCGCTGCTCTCTGGTAGCCTCAAACACCGGAAAGGTGACCACCCGATCGGGCGATGGCCGGTACCGGGGCTGCCGCTCCTTGTTGCGCCATCGCTGCGAAACGTTGCGCTGGTCTGGGTTGGCCGCCTCCCAGGCTGCTTGTGTGGCTGCGTCTTCTGCGTCGCGGTGCTCGCGGTAGCGGTTTCGGTAGGCGTGGTTGAGCTCCATCCAGTAACCGGTGCGCGCCGCCAGCTCAAAGGCAGGGCTATCGGCCTGGGCAATGGCCAGGGGCAGATCTGCGGGGTCTACACGCGGCGGCCAGGGCAGGTCGCTTTTGTCCACCTGCGCCATCTCAACAAGATCACGCTGCAATAAAAACTTGCCGCAGGTGCAGCGCCGCAAGCCCTGGTCATTGGGCATCAGCGACTGCTCGCGGTAGCCGTCGGTCCAATAGGCCGACGACATAAAGTTCATGGAGGCATAGCGCGGCGTCTTGTAACGCGCACCGCAGCACGCAGCCCCTTTGATGTGATAGCCGGAGATACTGGTCATAAGTTAGGGCTGGATTGGGGCTTCTTCAGGACGTGATTTACTTCGCTTGCTGAACTATCTTCCACATCTGCTGCTAACGCCCAGCACAATCGATGCCATCCCCGTCGGGTTTGCAATGGAAGGAATAGTCTTGTACTTGTGCGCATTCCCCTTTGGCGGGGCAGCATCGCCAGAATAAGCGCCTTTACAGGCTCATAGGTCAACTTGCTCGTCGACAGCAACTTTCAGTCCAGTCGATGGTTTGAGTAGCCCCACCCCAAAAAAGCTCACGCCATTAGGTAACGGGCAATAGCCAAGGGTGGGATTTGGAAATTGAACTGCTGATCGTACGTTTTGTCCCACCGGTACTCATTTGAGACGCTGAGTCTTCGCACATAAACTTGTCGATCGTGCTTTGCTGCGCAACTATGCCCTACACTGGATCTTGTGCATTTACAAAAAATCTTGTTCAATGAAAATCCTTGTTGCGTGGCTTGGCAACTCTGACTTGCGTGCTTCGACCTCAGGGCCTTCCGACGAAGTAGGCCCGACCCTTGGAGCGGTGAGGGTTTTCCTATTTGATTCAGTTCACCTTCTTTCCGATCACGAGCCTGAGGTGACGCAGCGATTCCGATCGTGGCTATCTGAGCAAGGGGGGGTCGCGGTGACCGCGCATCAATGCATGCTTTCGTCCCCAACCGATCACAAGGACATTTATCGCGAGGCGACCAAGGTTCTGAGCGAAATTCGTAAGCAAACGCCTGATGCGGCGATCACTCTGCACCTGAGTCCGGGAACGCCCGCCATGGCCTCAATTTGGCTGCTCCTGGCAAAAACCAGGTTTCCCGCGCGATTGATCGAGTCATCACGAGAGGCTGGTGTCCGCGAAGTTGAAGTCCCGTTCGAGCTGTCGGTTGAGTTCAGCCCTGGTTCGGACAAAGCCGCTGACGATGCTCTGACCCGGTTAATGCAGGGCCTTCCACCAGAGAGCCCCGCCTTCACGTCGATCGTCCACAAGTGCGCGGCGATGAAAAAAACTGTCGCGATGGCACACCGCCTAGCCCTTCGTGAGGTGCCGGTTTTAATTCAGGGGGAGTCTGGTACCGGCAAGGAGCTCTTCGCCCGTGCGATACACCAAGCCAGCTCTCGCAATGGCAAACCGTTCCTAGCTGTGAACTGTGGCGCCATTCCGACGGAGCTGGTCGATGCCGAGTTGTTCGGGCATGAAAAAGGAGCGTTTACTGGGGCCGCCACTGCACGTGCGGGTTACTTTGAGTCGGCTGACGGTGGCACGCTGTTTCTGGACGAGATTGGTGAGTTGCCTCTGGCGTCTCAGGTTCGGTTGCTGCGTGTTCTTCAAGAGCGCGAGGTCACTCGTGTGGGCGCCAGTGCGCCCAGGGCGATCAACATCAGGGTCATCGCAGCAACCAACCGGCTGCTCCCTGAAGAGATTCGAGGCGGTCGATTCCGGGAGGACCTCTTCCATCGCTTGGCGGTCGGCGTCCTTCAACTGCCTCCGCTGCGCCATCGCGAAGGCGATCTAACCTTGCTCATTGACTCCCTGTTGGCAGGCATCAATGCAGAGGCGACCAGTCAGCCAGGCTACAAACATAAAAAATTAGATGTTCCAGCAAGAAATCTTCTGCTAGAGCATAGTTGGCCAGGCAATGTCCGCGAACTTCAAAACGCCCTGCTGCGCGCAAGCATCTGGGCTTCTGGCGAGAAAATTACCTCAGATGACATCGCTGAGTCGCTCGCCGTGACCGTCGCCCCAGCGGCCGAGACGGTTCTGGGGCGCCCCCTGAATGACCCAATTTCTCTCCCGGATCTGCTCAGTACCGTGTCGCGCCACTATCTTCAGCGAGCAATGACACAGACGCATGGGAACAAAACCGAGGCCGCTCGCCTTCTGGGCTTGGGAAGCTACCAAACCCTGAGTAACTGGCTGCAGAAGTACGATGTGACCTAGCTGGCACGCCTTATGCATAAACAGGCGAACCACGATTATTTTTTGTCCTACCCATAAACAAGCGATCAAAAAAGTCTCCCAATGGCACGCAACGAACGACAAACCTGCATCGACCTGATCGAGCCCGCGCTTGAGGAGGCGGGCTGGTCGTGGCAGGCGCAACTCAGAATTGGGCGCGGGCGTGTCAACCTGACCGGCGCAAACATGTACGACGAGACCCAAGAGGTCATCGCCGACTATGTTCTACGCTACCGCGACATCCCTCTGGTCGTCCTTGAGGCTAAAGCCGAGAGTGAAAGCGCCGCGGATGGCATGCAGCAGGCCTCGCGCTATGCCCGCCGCCTTTCATTGCGCTTTTCGCTGGCGTCCAACGGCACTGACTGGATCCTGACCGACAACGAAACCGGCGCTTTCGAGACGCTCGAAGCTGCCCCGACAGCCAACGAGCTTATCGCTCGTATGGGCGTCACCATTGATTGGGCGCGCTGGGAGGCCACCTTTTCAGCCAACTACTACGTTGATCAGGTCACCCAGAAAGCGGTGCGCCCCTACCAGGACATCGCTATTCATAAGACTCTGTGGCAGTTCGCCCAGGGTAATGATCGCGTGCTGCTCTTGATGGCCACCGGCACGGGCAAAACATTCACTGTGTCCCAGCTCGTCCGGAAACTGCTGTCTGGCAAGGCGTTGAAGCGCCAACACATCCTTTTCCTGACCGATCGCAACAGCTTGAAGGATCAGGCCTACCGGGCCTTCTCCGCCCTCTCGTCGTCGGAGCGAGTCCAGATCGACAAGGACACAGTCGCGCAAGGGCAGCACCAAGTTGGAAAGGTGTTCTTCGCCAACTATCAGAGCCTCGACGAGGAGCTTGACGGTAAGAAGGTCTACGAGCACTACGACCCGGACTTCTTCGACCTCGTTGTCATCGACGAGTGCCATCGCTCGGGATTCGGTGACTGGTTCGGCGTGCTTGAACACTTTGGCAGTGCGCTTCAACTCGGTCTCACCGCTACGCCGCGCGAAATCGAGGAAAGCGCTCGCGACCTCACCGACGAGGAGAAACGTCGCGACACTCAGTACTACTTCGGGGATCCGGTCTACAGCTACAGCCTCAAGCAGGCCATCGAGGACGGCTACCTCGTGCCCTATCTTCTTGAGGAGCGGATCACCAACGTAGACCAAGACGGCTTCATCGGGCCCGACGGCAAGCATTACGCCACGGCGAATTTCGAGCGCGACATCCGGATGCCCGATCGCACTCGCGTGATCGCGGAGGACCTCTGGGCTGTATTGGGTCAGTATCAGTTGCGCGAGGAGAAGACCATTGTCTTCTGCGTCGACGACACCCACGCCGCTTTCATGGCACAGGAGCTTCGTCGCCTTTCGGGCAATCCTGACTATGCGGCGCGCATCACACGAGCCGAGCGCAACAGTCACCAGCTTGAGCGCGACTTCGCTGTGATCGGCCCCAGCAACCCTCGCGTTGCTGTGACCGTCGATCTCTTGACGACGGGATTCGACGCACCTGACGTCAAGAATATCGTCTTCGTCAGGCCGCTGCGTAGCGCCATCCTCTACAAGCAGATGAAGGGCCGCGGCACCCGCTTGTGCGAGGACGTCAACAAGCGATACTTCACTATCTTTGATTACTCGGGCGCGAGCCAACTCGAAGATGCCGAGTTCGACGGGCACCCCGCTAACAAGCAGAAGGCCGCTTCGGCCAGAAAGCCCAAACCCAAGTCGGATACGGACGATGGCACACCCAAGCCCGTCGGCGAGGGCGTGACGGTCGTTATCTCGGCCAGCCACCGCTATGTCTGTCTCGCGGACGGCAGCAAGGTACCCTTCGAGGAGTACGCCGAGAAGTCGCGTGAGTTCATTCACAGCGTCGCACACCATGGCATAGACGAGCTCCTGCGGATCTGGACCGATAAGAAGAGCCGAAAGGAACTTCGCGAAGAGCTGCACGACCGCGATATCTATGCCTCCGCATTCCGCCACTATCTAGACCTACCCGATGCCGACGACGTCGACATCCTGGCCAAGATTGGCTTCCAGCTACCGCGCGTGCCCAATCGTGCGGACCGTGCAAACCGCCTCTGGGACCAAGACCAGATCTGGTTGCTGGACCATCTGGGCGAGCGCAACTTGCCGGAAGATCAGCGCTTTAAGACTCATGTCTGGCAGACCGCCCTGGACCACTACCGCCTGTTCGGAATTGACGATCTTGAGGCAGCGCGCACCTACAGCGCCCCTCAGTTCGCCGAGCAGTTCGGCAGCTTCAACACGCTGACCCAGCGTTACGGCGGCCCGGCCCTCCTCAAGGCCGACCTCGAGGTCATCAAGCAGCACATCTATGTGCCCATGGCTGTTTGAGCCTGGGCGCACGACCCTATCAAAAGAGAACCATGAACAAGAAGACCGACCACCGCCGTCAGGAAGTCCAGCAGATCGTCAAGAACGCCTGCGACCAACTCAACGCTGAGGGTGTGGCTGCACGCAACTACGTCGAGCAACTAGCCTGGCTGTTCTTTCTCAAAGCCTTTGACGAGGCCGAGGCCCGAAAAGAAGAGGAAGGCACCTTTGATGATGAGCCTTATGTCCGCCGCCTGAGCGGACCGTTTGCCTGGAGCCATTGGGCCAAGAACACCGACCATCCCGACGAGATGCTGGAGTTCGTCGACGGCAAGCTGTGGATCAAACTTACTAGCCCTGACCCAGCCATCGGTCTGGGCAACGACGGGCTGGCGCAGCGCTTCCGGCGTATCTTCGATAACGTGCGCAACTACAGCCGACGCGGCGCGAGCTTTGCCAAGGTGGTGCAGCAGGTCGACAAGCTGCACTTCTCCGATGAGACGGACGTAATTGTGCTGTCAGAGATCTACGAAGACCTGCTCAAGCGCGTTGCGGCCGATTCGGCCGGCTATGCGGGAGAGTTTTACACACAGCGACACATCATTCGGGCGATGGTGGAAGTTGTACAGCCCAAGATCGGCGAGCGCATATATGACCCCTGCCTGGGGACTGCTGGCTTTCTGGGTGAGGCGGCTGACTACATCCGTCGCCACGGCGTCTTATCGGCCAAGCAGCTGGGGGCGTTACAGACCAAGACTTTCTTCGGTCTGGAGCTCAAGCCACTGACATACCTGCTGGGATCAATGAACATGATCCTGCACGGCATTGAGGGTGCCAACCTCGAGCTGGCCAATACGCTGGAGGTGCACGACAGCAACGTCGCCGAGAAGGACAAGTACCAAGTCATCCTCGCCAATCCGCCCTACGGCGGCAAGATGGCTCAGGAACTACAAACCAACTTCCGTGTTCGCAGCGGTGCCACGGAGTGCTTGTTCCTGCAGCACATCATGGCCAACCTGGCCAAGGGTGGGCGCGCTGCTGTTGTCGTGCCGGAGGGTGTCTTGTTTCGCGGTGGACCGGACCAGAAGGTTCGCAAGGAATTACTTGAGCAGTTCAAGGTGCACACCATTCTCTCGCTCCCGGCCGGCTGCTTCCTGCCCTACACCGGAGTAAAGACCAACGTCATCTTCTTCGACCGGTCTGAAGACGGCTCAGGCACGGACTCGGTCTGGTTCTACGACCTGACCAACGACGGGTTCGAACTCAAGCAGACGCGCAAGCCGATTGCGGGTAACCAACTGCCCGACTTCCAGGCTAAGTGGCTAGCGCGGGTGGAAGGTGATAACTCTTGGTCTGTACCCTTGGCCGATATAGTGGCAAAAGGCTACGACCTATCGGCAAAGAACCCGAATAAGGTGGATGACTACGAGCATCGGCCAGCACTGGAATTAGTGCAGTCCATCAAAGTGAGGGAGAGTCGTATAACTGATCTCCTTGAAGAGCTCGAGTCATTGCTGGGTAGCTAAGAATGAACGGCAGAACGGTAATGCTTGGAGAGTTAGGACAGTGGGGTAGCGGCGGCACGCCGCTACGCTCTCAAGCGGCCTACTATGGTCCAGGAGTTCCTTGGCTCAAAATCAGCGACCTCAACGATGGTGTTGTCGTTAATGCAGAAGAGCAAATCACCGACCTTGGTCTCCATAACAGCTCTGCCAAGGTTGTTCCGCCAGGAGCGATCCTAGTAGCCATGTATGGCTCTATAGGGAAGATTGGGATCGCAGGGATTAAGTGCGCTACGAATCAAGCGATTGCGTTTTGTGTTCCTGGTGAGCAGGTTGACGGAGAGTTTCTCTTTTGGAAGATCAGATCTCTGCGAAGTGATCTTTTGGCGCTAGGCCGAGGCGGAGCTCAGTCGAATATCAGTCAAGATATCCTTAAGCGCCAACAAATTTGGCTCCCGGAGATACATGAACAGCATCGCATCGTCGCGCGCATTAAGGAGTGCATGGAGCGAATTGAGGAAATCGAGGGGCTGAAAACCGCCTCACGGATTCAGCAGCAATATCTGTCTGCATGCTTAATCGAATCGGAATTGCAATTGGGTCTGACGGGTATCAAGGGCTGGACCAATCGCACTGTCGGGGCGCTTGTCACGACCGTTCGCAATGGTAGGTCTATCGCCCAGGACACCAAAGGCTTGGCCGATGGCGCGGTGTTGACATTGACTGCTGTTCGCAGCATCGACCTAGGCATCGCACATCAAAAACCGATCGCACTGCCAAACGAGGTTGCCACGCAATTCCGCATCGATGCGGGCGACGTTTTTGTCTCACGTGCGAACACGATTGAGCTAGTTGGCCTTTCTTCCGTGGCGACGGAAGCACCCACGGAGCGACTTATCTATCCAGATCTACTCATCAAACTCAAGGCAAATCCTGCGCTGATCCTGCCTCGGTATCTGGCTTACGCATTGCGCAGCGCTAATTCCAGAAAGCAGATCAAGGCTCGTGCACTTGGATCCAGCCAAACGATGGTGAAGATCTCTGGTGAACGACTCCGAGAAGTCAGTATTCCGGTTCCTTCATTGGTCGAGCAAGCAAAGATCATCAGCCGGCTGGACGCAGCTCACGACTTGATGCGTCAACTGGCAGCCGAGTCATTGCCCGGTGAAGTTGAAATGCTTCGCGGAGCCGTTCTCCGCAAAGCCTTTGCAGGGGATCTGTGATCGTGGCCACTGACCCGCAACCGATGGATCGCATGCAGTTGTCGAAAGACAAATTGCAGATGTACATGCGCGCGTCTTTTCACGCCATCAGTCGTGAGGCGATTGCGGCGCTGTTGCTCCTGCGATGGATTGACTATTCGGAGGCTGAGCGCGAGGCGATTGCGATCTTCGAGGATGCTTCGTTCGATTCGATACTCCCTTCAAATTTGCAGTGGCGTGCTCTTTGCCGTATCGAATTTTCCGAGGCAGACCAGTTGGCCGAGCGAATCAGTGCGCTGGGCAAGCATCTGGCAGGCCAGTCTGCCTCCAGCGAACCAAAGACTGCTGTTTGGGTTCGTAGGCTATCTCCAGTTTTCGAGCGCCTTTCGAAAGTCAACAGCACCTACCTCCTGCACGAACTGCAGCGAGTCGCTGAGTTGCCCTTCGAGATGGCTAGCGAAAGACTCAAGGCGCTAGAGTTTTTCGACAATGAACTCTACGTACGGAGTGATCCCTACCACGCCGAGTTCATTACACCAGTAAATATTGCGAGATTAGTCGCTGCACTGGCGAACCCACAGCCCGGCGAGCGAATCTACGACCCGTGCTTCGGGTCTGGAAACTTGCTAATCGAAGCAAATCGGCACTCGAAAGGCAAGCAGGAATCGCCGCGCAGGGGCAATCCTCAGCTTGATGTGACAGGGATGGAGATCAACGAGATCTCATTCCTGGTTGGATTGGTTCGTATGTTGCTTGCAGGGACTGAGGTTCCCTGCGTCGAACTTGGAAACAGCCTCGAACGTGAGCCGATCGGCAGTCCTGGCAGCAAGGGATTTGACTTGGTCGTGGCAAACCCACCGATTGGCGCGAAGGTGCCGCGAGATGCTGCGGGGTACAAGCATTTTGCGTTTCTGACAACCGACAGCACAGGCCTATTCATTCAGCATGCGTTATCCCAGCTCAAGCGGAATGGTCGGGCAGTGATTGCCGTGCCCGAGGGCTTTCTATTTCGCGGGGGAGCGGAGCGGGAGCTGCGTCGCCACCTGCTGGAACAGGGGCTGGTTGAAGCCGTCATTGGACTGCCCGCCGGTGCTATTGCCCCCCACGCCAGTGTCAAGGGCAGTCTTCTGGTATTGAGTAAGCAAGGCGGCTCGAGCCGAGTTCGAATGGTGGATGCCGCCCCAATGTTCGAGCAGCGATCGGGCCGCAAGCCACCTTGGATCCACGCTGCCATCGCGCAGCAGCTGGCGGATGAGGTTCGCCGCACTGAACTACGTGAGCCGCGTGAGCTTTCCTCCGGCGTCACCGAAGGCACGCCGGGCACAGGTATGCTGGCGCGATCGGTTTGGGAAGTGGGTATGGACGAGTTGGCTGCGGCCGACTGGGATCTCTCGCCCCGACGTCGCGAAAAGGGCGGCCTCGATGAATTGCTGGCCAGCCTAACGCAGGTATTGGGCGAAGCCGGATCGGTGGTGCCGCTGTCGAGCGTTGCTCAGGTCATGGCCGGCCGTGCCATCAAATCAGCCGATCTGGTGGACGAACAACCACTCGAGCGTGGAACTGGCTACGTGCGCATCAAAGATCTGGCCCAAGGCAAGGTTGGGCGGACATCGAATTGGTTGCGGCCAGAGTTGGCTATCCTCGAACAACGGTGGGCACTGCTCCCCGGTGATGTGCTTGTGACCAAATCGGGCACCATCGGCAAGGCGGCTATCGTGAGCAACGGCGCTGTTGGCGGCATAGCGGCAAATGGAATGTTTGTCTTGCGCGCTGACCAGGAGCGACTCGATGCCGGCTTCCTGCTTGCCTATCTGGCCAGCCCGGCGTGTCAGAACTGGCTGTCTGCGCAGTCTCGCGGGGCGGTGATTCAGCATCTCAATCGCGCGGTTTTGGATAAGCTACCGATACCTGTGCCGCCGCTGCCATTGCAGGCGAGGGCTGCCGCCCAGTTTCGCGACAACGGTACTGATGCACTTGCATTTTTGACGAAAGCCACCGTAAGTAGCGATTCCGATCGTATTAACAGTTGGCTGGCTGATCTGGAAGGCAGGGTGCCCAAATTTGTTGGTGGCATGGATGACACTCCGCCACTCGCTCGTTTCGAGCCTGTAGTGGAATTAGTCCGAAAGGCTCGTAATTGGGTAGCACACGCGCAGGTCAGCACCGGTGTAGCACGTTGGTTGATGCCGCTGAACCAAGCATTGCTTCCGCTATCGGGCGTATCCCAGATTCCCCCTGGGCCTGGACTGTTTACAGTCCTGCAGGATGCCGAGCGCGGGCTACAGGCCGCTATCGAGCAAACCACGGGTCACCTGCCCATTGAATCGCAGGCCCGAGCAATTTGCGAACGCCTTCGCGAATGGCTCCGGGCGACAATTGCAGACCTTATCAGCGACAATAATGGGCTTAACGTGCGCTCCTCGCCGGCATCCCTGGTCGCAGGCAGTTTTTCCGAGTTTTCGGTGGAGCTGGAGAACCCAGGCGCACTCCCTCTCCGCAACGTACGTGTAGAGACGCAGCCTGAATGGGGCGGCGCAGAGATTCCCTATCTCGCAGAGCGCGGTGTATTTGGCTTCCAGCTGCGGGGGGACGTCACAAAGCAAGGTGGCGACGTCTCACTCCGCATTCTTTGGCGGGCCCGGTCCCTTTCTGGGAAACCTGTTGGAGGTGAGATCGAGTTGGTCATTCGTGTGACCACCCCAGAGTCACTGGGTAGCTCTTCGCCGGCCGAGCTGGGCGGTAGTCCCTACGTGATCGGCAGCCCATTGGAGCCTCAGCACGGGCTCAGCGTCTTTTATGGCCGGGAAGAACTCATCGGTAGGATCAGTCGGCAGATCGAAACCCACGGCAACGTTGTTCTGCTTGAAGGCAATCGTCGGGCTGGGAAGACTTCGATTCTCAAACACTTGGAGGGGCGCTCCACGATCCCGGGCTGGCTTGCGGTCTACGCCAGCTTGCAAGGTGCCGAAGGTGCAGCACAAGCGGTTGGGGTTCCGACGCCAGAGGTCTTTCGTGAGATCGCCCGTAGCATCGCCACTGCTATGACCAAGCTGAACATTGAGGTTCCTCTCCCTAATGGGCACACCCTTGCCGCCGGTAAGCCCGCAATGGGCGTCGCGCGAGCGTGCCGTGAGGGCATCAGCGCTGAGTCACCATTTACTGACTTCCGCGAGTATCTGGAACTGGTTTTGTCCATTCTAGAGCCCTTGAGGCTTGGTCTGGTGCTGATGCTCGATGAGTTCGACAAGTTGCAGCAGGGCATTGATAACGGCGTGACCTCACCTCAGGTGCCTGAGAACATCCGCTTCCTGATCCAGACCTACTCGAAGTTTTCGGCGATCCTGACTGGGTCGCGCCGCCTGAAGCGACTACGCGAGGAGTACTGGTCTGCCTTGTATGGCTTAGGTACAAGCATTCCAGTGACGGCTCTCGATACGGAGAGCGCACGTAAGGTCGTCACGGAACCAGTGCGCGATCAACTGGTGTTCTCCCAGGAGGCCATTGACCGGGTAATCGAGGTCACGGCACGGCACCCTTTTCTAATGCAGTGCCTGTGCAACCGCGTGTTCGACTACGCGGTGCAAACTAAGAGCAGGTCTATCACCGTGAGTGTGGTCAACGACGCCGCACACACTCTGGTGCCAAACAACGAGCACTTTGCGAGCTTGTGGGATTACGCAGCCCTGGGTCCTGATGCTGGCCGCAACCGCCGACAGCTCATCCTTTTGCTGTGCGCGTTAAGTTTCAAGCAGGCAACTCATATCGGATTCGGCACGCTGCGGGAGCAATTGGCCCAAGTAGGCGTGGAGGTTGAAGACGAACCTTTGGATGCCGATCTGAGCTATCTGCGCGAACTCGAGCTGATAGAGTTCTCGGGTGACATCGGCGATGGTGAATATCGTCTGGCCATTCCGCTGATGGCAGACTGGATCGAACAACAACAGGATTCAGACGTGGTGGCCAGTCGCGCCCGCACGGAAGCTGAGGAAGAAAATGCCTGACCGCAGATTCCCCATACTGGGCTCAACGGTGCCACCAATGCTCGGTCGGGTGGCCATTCTGCAGAAAATGACGGCCGCGCTGACCAAGACGACTCCAGATCATCTGCAAGTTGTCGGGCCGAGGTTTGCAGGCAAGACGGTGCTCTTACATGAATTGGCCAGCCGCTTGCGACAGACGGGATCACCCTACACGGCAGTCGTGGTGTGGGATCTGGGCCATCAGACCCCTGGGACTGATGCGCTGTTTATGCAGCGCCTGGCACGCGAGCTCTCTGCAGCGTTGCGCACCAGCCATCCTGATTACGCCGAGCATCTGAGAAGTAATCAGGACAACCCTTACCAAGACATAGCCGAGGTGCTGAACGCGCTGAAGGACGAAGGCGCTAAGGTCTTGGCGATCATGGATGGCTTTGACAAGCCGCTGTCCAATGGTCAGTTAACACGCAATCTCTGGGATCAACTCCGGGAACTGGCGCTAAGCACTAGCCTGCGCCTAGTGACTGCTAGCCGACGCACGCTGCGCGACTTGATCCGTCAACCAGACGCGCAGACCAGCGATTTTTGGAATATCTTCGACCCGACTCCGGTGCGGGTCGGTTGCTTCGATGAGAACGATTTGACGTCTGTTCTGGCAACGATGCCCGCACTGCAGCTTGCGGCTGGCGCCCAAACGGAGCTTTGGAATGCCAGCAACGGCTTCCCGGTACTCGTGCTCGGTGTTCTCAATGCCGTTTGCGACACTGTCACGTGTGGTGTTGTGAGCTCCGAAACTATGAGAGCGGCGTGCGACAGCGCATATCTTACGCTGCGTGACGAGCTGGATACCCTATGGATTGACTGCGCCCCTTCTTGCCACGATCTCATGCGGCGAGTTCTAGAGGAAGGCTTTGTCGCAAGAACCGGTATTACGGTCGCTGACGCGGAGACACTGACTGAGCGCGGGTTCGTGCAGTCAGCGGCAAACAAGCTGCAAAGGCCAAGTCGCTTGCTAGGCAGGTACATAGGGGAGCAGCCAGATGAGGGGAGTGCGCTTGTGCGATTGTTTGGCGATGCCGACGCCTACCGGAATAATCTCAAGGGTGTGCTGGTGCGCCGGCTTGTGCAGCTCAACGGCATCGACTCGACGCTGAAGCGCTACCTTGAGCGAGGAACCGAAGACTTGCCCGACCATCCGAACGTGTTTCTCAGTAACGTCCGTGGAATCGTGAACCTGGCGTTCGAACTGATCTGGAGGGGCGAGTTAGCGGATAAAAGGATTCCTTCCGAGTGGATGGCGATTTGGAAGCGGAACGATGAGCGCCGGATCGACGAGTGGGAGACTACCTTCCCCCAGGGGGTCCACCGCGTTCGCCTACTCAACCTAATGACCGGAACCGATAAAAGTGCTCCGTGTGCAAAGTACGTCACCAAGGGAACCTATGTCCTGATGAATGCGGTGCATGCCTTCGGGGACTTCGGGCAGCATCAAGAGGGAGCGCCATTCGATACGGGAACAGCGTATTCTGTTCTACACCTTTGCGTTGAGCTCGCGGCAGCATTGACGCGGGAACTACCGAACGATCTGTAGACCCGCAGTCGCCCTCCCAGCGTCTTAAGCTCGGGAATTCGGGTTTCACGATGACGGTTACGAATGTTTCATTTTTCCGATTACGTCCAGGCTATCGGCCACCGGGGCGTGGACCGTTTCTCGAGTCTGACAACGACGTCGCTGGAGACCATGACGGTCTGCCTCGAACTCGCAGTCACTCTTGCCTAGCCTCAACTACTGTGTCGACGATTTGGCTTGCGTGACGATGGTCTACAAGGCCCGAGACTCTATGCTCAGCGCCATGGTCTCCCAGGAGAGCTTGCATTCTTTGATTGCAATCACGCCCGCTGAGCGACGACCCAAGGTCAAATATGGTACTCAAGCGGCGGTGATCGACTTCGATTAAGCCGGCTCACCGAGCCTGACTTGAAACAAGATCGAGCCGTCAGCGTCGGGCGCAGCTCTCGGCATATGCCCATGGTCGCCGACCGTATTGCGCCTGTACCCAGGGTGCCGCAGGCATCCCTCCCACAAATTGGTTCGCAGCGATTGACGCACAGTTGATTTGTGCCGAATTGCCCTGCGCGGCGCTTTATGGCATCTGGCCACAAGGCCAAGCCAGAAAGACATAAGACTCTTTGTATTGAAGATTATATTCTTATGTCTTTAAGACGTTGCGCACCCTAAAAACCCTCAAATTCCGCCTTTATTTGGTCAAATCCTTGAAAAATTATCAAGGCTATGACCTGGCACAGTCGTTGCAATGTCTCTTATGTCTCGAGCTGATCCTCGGGGCAATGTTGGACCGAATTCATACCTGTATTCGGTCCCGAGCAAGGAGACACCACATGTACCGCAACAACCGCATCCTCGCCCTGTACGCCGAGCTCCGTGAAGTGACGGGGGAGGAGTACACGCCACGCCTTTTGATGGCGTGCGCGGCGTCGCTTGAGGAGCTGGTGAACGGCTCTCCAGAGGCCCCTGAGTACAGCCTCAGGCAAGGGGGCCTGTCTCTTGAGGCTCGCGGTATGGACCGCGTGCTGGAAGAGGGGAGCTGGGCGCTTGCGGGGAGCGGGTACTGGGAGGACGACGATCCCACCGCCGATTGCGCGGACACCATCAACACAAGGTCGATGTTTGCATCGATCGAAAGCGGGGCCTTTTTATGAAGACGTTTCGGCACGGATTGGTCTTGGCGGTGCGGGAGCACCTCGCCGAGGGAAGACCGATCACACATCTTGAAGCGCTGACCATGTTTGGCGTGCCTGGCCTCACGAAGGTCATATCGGACCTGCGTCGTGAGGGTTGGGTCATTAAGTCGCAAACAGTCCCTTACATGGCTGCACTGGCCCGGGTGAACCAGGTCGCGAAGTTCATACCGCCCGCCAATCTCCCGATTCGCGAGATTCGCCTCACAGAATATTGGATGAGCAAATGAAGCGCTACTTCAGTAAACGCCAAAGGATGATTTTGGCCATGCGGGCCGGTGGCTCGTGTGAGCGCTGTGGAAGCTCCCTTCACCGTGGCTTTCACGGGGACCACGTGCGTCCCTTTTCCCAGGGGGGCACCACAACGCTGAATAACGGCCAGGCCCTTTGTGCTTCCTGCAACCTTAAGAAGGGGGCGCGATGAGCATTCAACTGCGACCTTGGCAGCAGGACGCCACGGCAAAGGCCTTGAGCTGGCTGTTAAACCCGGCGGGTGGAAAGCACTTTCTGATCAATGCTGCACCCGGGGCCGGCAAGACGTTGTGCGCGAGTGTTATCGCACAGAAGCTGCTCAGCATGGGGGAGATTGATCGTGTCGTCGTCATTGCCCCCCGTTCGGAGGTTGTCAATCAATGGGCTGACGACTTCAAGCGGGTTACAGGTCGATTCATGACGAAAGTCACCGGCCGGGATCATGATGTAGCGTCTATGGGGCTTGATGTGTGCGCCACATGGTCCGCTGTGCAGGGCCTTCTAGATGCGCTGCAAGCCGTCTGCCAAGCGCAGCGTACTCTGGTCATCTGCGACGAGCACCATCACGCTGCTGTGGAAGCTGCGTGGGGGGACTCCGCGGATAGTGCGTTTCATGCTGCGCGGTTCGTGCTCGTCCTAACGGGAACTCCGATTCGCTCGGACGGATCTCAATCAGTCTGGCTGGCTTACGACGACCGCGGTGCGATTACTCACCCGGAAGCAGGCACCTATACCCTAACGTACGGACAGGCAGTCGACCTTGCCTACTGCCGCCCGGTCACCTTTCATCGGCATCAGGCTCGCTTTACGGTTGATCTGAAGGACGGAAACGTTCTCCAGGTCGCAGGCGACAAACCGGCGGAGTTACCCGCTGATCTCAAGCGAATCGGAGGGCTCCAACGTGCGCTGGACTTCTATCGGCTCGCCTGTACTCCACAGTTTGAAAAAGACGGTGTAACGCCGCTTTCCACTGGCTACCAATCCACGATGGTCGACTGGGCCAGTGCCAAGCTCGACGAGCTTCGTAACCGCATGCCAGAGGCCGGCGGCCTGATCATCGCCCCATCGATTGAGATGGCTGAGTACATGGTCGACGTGATCGAAAAGATCGAGGGCGACCGTCCAGTTCTCGTTCACAGCCAGCTTCCTAATCCCGAATCGCGCATCCGCGCGTTCCGAAACACCGACAAACGGTGGCTGGTCTCGGTGGCAATGGTCTCCGAGGGCGTCGACATCCCGCGCCTTCGAGTGCTGATTTACCTGCCCAACGCACTAACCGAACTCGCGTTCCGGCAAGCGATTGGACGCGTTGTGAGGACTGCAGGGCCAAGTGACGACACCCGTGCGTACGTGGTGATGCCAGCCTTCGAGACTTTCGAGCGGTATGCGCGCCGGGTCGAAGAGGAAATGTCTCCCTCGTCGCGGGAAAAATCAACACAGCCAAAAACCAAGAAATGCCCAAGCTGCCATACAGAGTGTGCGCTTGGCGCCTCGGTTTGTGACTGCTGCGGCTTTGAATTCCCGAAAGCCCCCCAGCGGTTCAAACCCTGCACTCACTGCGGAGCTCTTAACCCCATAACCGCTGTGAACTGTCAGTCATGCGGCAAGGCGTTCGCATCGGGATTCGTGCTTACTTTGGATGAAGCACTGCGTACTGGCGCGATTGTTCGCGGACTGGATATCGATGAGCAAGAGGTTCAGGACTCCGAGGCAATGGCGACCGCGGTCCGGCAGATGGTTTTAAAAAGCGGCGACGCCAGGCTTGTTCGAGTCTTGAGTACGTTACCTGAGGAAAGCTGGGCCCGCTTACGAGACATCCTGGCCGCCGGCCATGGCAGCACAAGTCAGACTGCACATTGAAAGGAAAGTCATGTATCGACAAATGATGGCAAACATCACTGCTGGCATTCAAAGCGCTCCCTTCGGCGAGTCCGATATTCCCCGGGAGATCCTCAGCGAGGTATCGGACTTGGTTGAGCGAATCGAGCGCTGGTTGACCGACGTGCCGTACGACCGCCTTGTCGACCGAATCATTCGGCGCGACGGAGCTTTTGGTCACCATGCCGAAGGCGGGGAGCTTATCAACGTGATCCCGGGCAACCAAAAAGTTGCCTGTACCCGGATTACGCTCACCATGTCGACCGGAATCTCGCCGGTTAGCTCAACAGGCTTCCCCAGCGTAATGCGATCCGTCCGGGAGTATCTGATCGACTGCGAGCGCATGGCGAAAGCTGTGGTGCTTCTAACTGACACCTGGAGCCCTAGGCATATCGAGGAACACATCGGAGACATACGAGCCCATGCGCGCCAGGGCCGGTACGTCGTGCCTCATCTCGTCACGGGCGGTCGAATCCTTCGAGTCGACTGGCCGAGCATCTAATGGCCTCGATGGGAAGCAGAAAATTCGATGGTGCTTCTGTCTGTAATCATCGCTGCGCAGTTCAATTTTTTCGGCTCTGTTGTGCGTGACTGGAAGTACGTCGGCCCTTGTATGCTTTGGAGTGAGGGTTTCTTGATGGATCACTTTGAGCGTACGGCTGCATGGCCCAAGAAATCTGGCAAATGCAAACGGGAAGAACAGGTACGTAAGTTGGTAAAAGTAGCTGTGGAATCGTTAGAAAGCACGTGGGTGAAGCAATGGGACTAAAAGTTCACGATCAGATCGACGACTCAATTGATGACGAAGTCGGTCTATGCTTGCGTAAGCTTCACGCGAATCAAACGTGGACTGCAGAAAAAATCCAGCTGTTAGAACAGCTCATGGCACTGACGAAACGCGAAAGATACATGCGGTTCACTGGGGATTACCGCGACTATCACCTCGAGCGAAAGGGGCAGAGCTGTCTTTACGACGTCCCCTTGAATCAGCGGGGCGCCTTGAAAAAGTTCCGTGGGAAGCGTATTCGTCTTATCTGCGAAGGCGCATGGAACCAGTACGCCGGACGGCACTTCTTGGCGAAGCCTGTCGGGTCGCAAGCAAAATAACTTTATCGCGCTGTTGGGAGAACAGGCAGGAACTATAACGAAGGAATATAAATGCCGACCGGAAATACCATTTTCAAATGTCCTCCGAAATTATTTAAATTTTTCGAAAACTGCGGGGGCTGGGCTAGGCCTGATGAAGAGGGTCAGCAATTTCTATATGAAGCACTTTATGCCGGATTTCAATTTTCAAATCTCATCCATATTGACATCCCGGCCTTAGACAATAAAGCGTTTAATGATTGGGAAAAATTTGCTAATTGGTGCAGCGATATTAATGGTCTTAAAATGGGGGATATCGTTGACGAGAAAATGATTAATGCTGAATTTAATGAAGAAAATGATACGCCAAAAAAATATTTTAAAACAAAGAAAAAGATCAAGGAAGAAATAATTGAATCAATTCGAAAAAGCGACTCTGATCGAATTGAATCAATAGTGTATGTTGAAATTAAAAATAAAAGTAAAGTTTTGCTTTTGATTTATTTCGACTCAGATTCATGGACTTTGGGATTTGGTGATTCAGTGATGGTTATAAGGTCTTTAGACGAACTAACTGAAGAGGCGGGATATTACACGAGGCTATAATTGATTGATGAATAATTTTTTAAATCACGGAAACTAATAACCAGGCATATGTCGATTCCAAAATTAAAATACATATATCCCATTCTCAAAGGCCACAAAATTCTTTATAAGGGTAAAAGATTTTGGGTGTTTGAAGTAAGTTCGGAATTTCCATTTGAAGGATATGAGGAATGTTGTAATCTAATTGTCTACGATAAAGAGGGTGGATGTGCTGTGGCTGGTGCTCATAAGACATCTAAAGGCTATGAGGGATCTATTATTGGGCCTCAAAATTCTTTTGAGATATTTGGCGAGACTCCTACCGGGCTGGTTGATAGCGCAATAGCAGCATTTCGACGGGCAGAAAAGCATTTTTCTGGATATGTTTCCCCCTCAACGCCGCGCGTTAGAAAAAGAGCATCCCGAAACTAAGATTCTGAGGAGACGCCACAGGCCGACTGATGTTAGCTGGATTCGATGAGGTTGAATGATTCAAGTAATGTGCTTGTAAGCAGCCAGCCTGTCACTCAAGAGTGCGTAGTTCTGGCCTCGTCTTGTGCCGGCTGAGCTGACATCGGCAAACCAGCCTGCGGCCAGTTGTCTTTAGCCCTTTGGCTTGAGCTTGAGCTTGATCTTCAGTTTGGAGTGCTCAATGCCCAACGCCACCCACTGCGCGCACAGCTCCTTGAAGCGCTTGTAGTTGGCCACCTGCCGGCGCACATCTGCCAGTGCGTCATTTGAGACGTAGTCCGTTCGACTCT
>SXGR01164284.1_pt1 | contig 19445 bp, 20 predicted proteins | sample 3174711 | NCBI WGS metagenome assembly SXGR01 (sample SAMN11356860, study PRJNA531348) | freshwater metagenome | isolation source: freshwater sample F1-60 | place: China: Fuxian Lake, Yuxi | collected 2017-12-25
TCCAGCTCATGCAGGGCAAAGTTGCCGACATGTATTCGAATATGAATGCCGCACGTGCCTATGTGTATGCGGTGGCGAAGGCGTGTGATGCGGGCAAGACCACACGCTTCGATGCGGCCGCTTGCATTCTGCTTGCTGCTGAGAAAGCCACGTGGATGGCCGGTGAAGCGGTGCAGGCGCTCGGTGGCAACGGCTACATCAATGACTTTCCAACAGGGCGACTCTGGCGCGATGCAAAGCTCTACGAGATTGGTGCAGGGACCAGTGAAATTCGTCGCATGTTGATTGGCCGCGAACTGTTCGACGCCACTTAATAGAGAATAGGAACCAAGGAAGCGCAATGGCCACTGGACTGATTGCACTGCTCGATGACGTCATCGCCATCGCCAAGGTGGCGGCGGCATCTATCGACGATGTTGGCGCCCAGGCCATGAAAGCGAGCTCGAAGGCGGCGGGTATCGTCATTGACGATACTGCGGTCACACCCCGTTATGTAGTTGGCTTCGCGGCTGATCGAGAGCTTCCCATCGTCGGCAAGATCGCGCTTGGCTCCATCAAGAACAAACTGCTGTTTCTGTTGCCCGTAGCGATGTTGCTCAGTGCGTTTGCACCGTGGGCGATTACACCGCTGTTGATGTTTGGTGGTTTGTTCCTTTGTTACGAAGGCGCTGAGAAGTTGCTGGAAGCCGTGTTCCCCCATGCGGCCCATGAACATGAAGAAGAGATCGGGCTGGATCAGCAGAATCCGGAACATCTCGAAGAGCAGAAGGTTGCGGGTGCCATCCGCACAGATTTCATCCTCTCCGCGGAGATCATGGCCATCGCGCTCGCCACCATTCCCGAAGCGAGTTTTGTTTCGCAGTTGATGTCACTGGTCGTCGTTGCCGTTGCGATTACCGCAGGGGTCTACGGCGCGGTTGCTTTGATCGTTAAAGCTGACGACATGGGCGTCGCCATGTCGGGAAACTCGTTCGCCTTGGTACGTGGATTTGGCCGTGGCCTGGTCGCCACGATGCCTGTGGTACTGCGTACCCTTGCCGCCGTCGGCACCCTTGCGATGTTGTGGGTGGGTGGCGGCATCGTCGTGCACGGTCTTGAAGAGTATGGTCTCGGTGCAATCGCCCACGTGATCCACGATTCGGCGGCCGCAGTTTCTGGTGGTCAGGGGATGATTGACTGGCTGGTGAACACCCTGCTGACGAGCATCTTTGGCGCCGCGGCCGGCGCGCTCCTCATACCCGTTGTCGCCAAAGCCATCGTGCCCCTTCGGAAAGCACTCTTTGCCCAGCGCTAACGGATTCTCCCTGACGCCGGGATGTGCCAACATCCCCGGCCTCGATCAACTGCTCTAAACGAGGACACACACAAAAATGACCGAAACAACTGAGAACGCCGTACTAGTCGAACGTCGCGGCCGAATCATGGTGATCACCCTCAACCGGCCCGAAGCCATGAACGCCATCAACGGCGCGTTGTCCCACGGACTGCTGAACGCCGTGAAAGAACTCGATGCTGACAGTTCGTTAACCGCTGGTGTCATCACCGGCAACGGCCGCGCCTTCTGTGCGGGCATGGACCTCAAGGCTTTCTCTCGTGGTGAAGATGTAGGCCCCCTCGGCACGTTTGTTCGCTCCGGTTGCAACAAGCCCCTCATTGGCGCCATCAACGGCTTTGCGCTTGCAGGTGGATGTGAAATCGCGTTGACGTGTGATCTGCTCGTCGCTGCCAAAGGCGCGAAAATCGGCATTCGTGAAGTCAAGGTAGGCCTCTTCGCAGCAGCCGGTGGTGTATTCCGCCTGCCCGCGCGAGTGGGTTTTGCCAAGGCGATGGAAATGGCCCTTACCGGTGAGCCGATTACCGCAGAAGAGGCGTTCGCGGCTGGCATGGTGACGGAAGTGACCGAGCCTGGTGAAACGTTAGCTGCTGCAATTCGCCTTGCAGAGCGTATTGCTGAGAACGCGCCACTCGCCGTCGCTGCATCCAAGTCATTGGTTCGTGCTGCCGCTCAAGGCATCGATGAAGACACGCTCTGGAAAATGCAGATCCCGCTGCAACAGAAGGTCTTCACCTCCAACGATGCGAAAGAGGGGCCCAAGGCGTTTGCAGAGAAGCGTGCACCAAATTGGACGGGAACCTGATCACGGCCAGGATGCAGAAATCGAAAACCGGCTGAAAGGCCGGTTTTTTTGAGAATCGCAGTATCAAGCGAGCAGCTCCCACGCCTTGAGTTCATCCAACGCCTGCAGACTGCGACCAAGCAGCAAGCGCCCGAGCTTCTGGCCACGTTCATTCGCAAGGTTAAGCGTACCCGCGATCACGACTGCGAAATCCAGCAGATATAACGCCGCCACCTTGTAGCGTCGATCGAACAACGCCCGCGGATAATCGATGCCGTGTCCACAGAGCGTACGGTAGTAGTGGCCCGGCAAGTCATGGGACTGCCGAACTTCGATGGGCACGCTCTGCGTGACGAAATAGGCGAGGTCATGTTCCGGGCACGATGAAGCTGTCGACTGCCAATCGACGAACAACACGCCACCTTGATTGAAGAAGATGTTGTCGAGTCGCATGTCGACGTGGTTGAGACACACGGGACCACTGCACATCTCCGCAAGCAGCCCAGCGGTCGCTGCCGACATCTTGTCACCCGCAATCAACGCGCTGTCGGGAATGACATCACGGAATTTCTCCATCACCACGGGCCAACCAAAGTTGAAACCCGCTGCCATGCCGTCGCGTTGTGCCGGATTGTTGTGTGACTGCAGGCCCAGCTGATCTGTTTTTGACCACGTCGCCGCATGCATTGAGGCGATTGCTTCGATCACTTGAATGGCTTCACTGAGGGTACAACCCGCCACTTGATCGCCGATGCGGTAACCCTGGATGTCTTCCATGAGGATGACGAAATCCTGGTTCTCGCGGTTGTGAGCAGCGAAATAACACTCCGGTGTTCGCAACGGCACGGTCTTGGCGATGGATTGGTAAAACCGCACTTCCTTGCCATACATGTCGTAGGTACGCGCGACTTCACGATTCTCCGCAGCCGGTGAAGGGAACTTGGCAATGATCGTGTCTTTGGAGAAATCACCATTGAGCCGAACGCGCGTCACCTGGCCCATGATGCCGGCGCCGGCACCGAAGGGTTCGACCTCGAAGCCGTTGACGTGGCAGCCGAGTGCTGACGATAGCCATTCGCGGGTCAGCTGGTCGGGCGAAGTCGGGTAAGCCATCAACGATACTCCCAAAGACAAAGGACGTGGTCTGCGTTCATGCAGCCAGCTCGACTGCGCGGCGACCGATCAACGATTCAAAGTTGGTGCGGTAAAACTGATTACGCAGCGGATCGTCGCGCTCCGTTAACGTACTCTCAAAGCGTTTCACTGGATTGCGTCCACCTTCGACGTGGGGGAAGTCCGAGGAGAACAATGGAATTTCCGGCCCCGCCTCACGCGCAATCCAGCCCACGTCTTCGGCGGGATAGGGTGTTGCACGAATCTGTCGACGCACGTATTCGGAAGGCTTTAACGACAGCTTCTGCAACCGCTCTTCATTCCGCACAAAGGCCTCACGGGCACTGTCCAGATAACGCATCCAGCTCGGTATCCAGCCCGCACCTTGTTCGATCACACCGAACATGAGCCTGGGGTGTTTCTCCAAAATACCGTCGATGATCATCGTCGCCAGGGTCTGCATCACAGGCACGGGAATGGCCATGTAGTCCACCGAACGGAAGTTCTCTGCACCGCCGTGAAAGTCCTTTGGAATTGGTAGCCCGTTCTTGAAGTAGTTCAGATCAAGCAGTTGGCCACCACCACCCACGTGAAAGACGACCGGAATCCCCGCTTCTTCGGCCATCGCCCAGATCGGAAAGAGGCCGGTATGGCTCGGTGAGTGGGTGCATGAACATTGTGACGGCACCAACAAGCTGTCGAATCCCTGACGGATAGATTCACGTGCGATCTTTTCGCTGCGTTCAAAGTTCGCAAGAGGAATGTAGGCCGTCGACAGCAGACGGCGATCGACGCTGCAAAAATCCTGCATGGCGCGGTTGTGCGTTTCAGCCACGCCATAGATCAGATCGAGATCGGTTGACTGTTTCTCGAGACCCGCGAGAAATCCGCTCATGAATGTGTTGAAGATCAGTTGTGAACGCACACCGATAAAGTCGATGGCTTTGGGGCGGTCTTCTTTGAAAAGTGCACCTGGGGCCGACCAATCTTTGGGGAGCATGATCTCCGCTTCTGCCCTGGCCAGAAACTCCGGGTCCTTCTGCTTGCTGAGTACAGCGGCCAGCTGTGCGCCAGTGGTCGCGACAGATGACGTGCCATCAAAACTCATCAGCTGATCCTTGAACGCAGCGGGCGCGAATTGCACCAGCCAGTCCGCCGTTTCCATGATGTGGGCATCGGCGTCGTGTACGACGCGATCAGTGATGTAAGGCATGGCTTACTCCGGCTATCGAGGGGGGTCTCCTGAACAAGGTCTATTTCCGCCAGAACAGCGTTGACCCGCGCTCCAGAAAATCGCGAATTTACGGCGTATTCGCGATTTTCCTCCGCGCGGCTCGCCTTGTTCTAACGAAAATATCCTCTTGTTCAGCAGAACCCTATCCAAGTTAAGTCGGGAGAATTCCGGAATCAATCACCACAGGGCTTTCGGTCAAAAATAGCAGCGTTTAGAGTGGCGGCACGGAAAACGACATGGACTTCCCGTTGACTGACCAGCCTTTGGTCACGGTCGTGTCGCCACTCTACAACGGCGAACGTTACGTGCCGATACTCATCGATTGCATGCGCGCCCAGACATGGACGAACTGGCGTTATGTCATTGTCGACAACCACTCGACCGATGGTACAAACCAGGCCGCTCAGGACTGCATCGGTGAAGATTCGAGGATCACGCTGGTGCGCAACCCCGAAACCTATGGGGTCATCAAGAACCACAATGTGGCCTTTGATCAGGTCACAGCCGACTGCACCTGGTTTCGATTCTTGCAAGCAGACGACGTACTCACCGCTGATTGTCTACAACGCAGCATTGAGCTGGGTGAGAAACATCCGCGTGTTGGCGTTGTGGGGTCGTGGTTGCAGTGGGGAGATGAGGTTACTTCCAACCAGTTTCCTGAAGGCGTCAATTTCTTCAGCGGTAGAGAGGTTTCGCGTCGCACGCTCCTGGGTGAGGTTTACCCCTTTCTTACACCTTCGGCATTGTTGTGGCGGATGGCGGCGGTTCGTCATCGACCGACGTTCTTCGACGAACGCTACCTCTATTCGGACGTGATGGCTTGTTACGAAGTGCTGCGCGAGTGGGACTTTGGCGTGGTCAATGTCGTGTTGACGGATGTCGGCAGGGACGAAGCGTCCGTGACTAACCGCGTTACCAAGTCCTTTAACAAACTGCTGGGTTCCAACCTGCACCTCTTTACGCGTTATGGTCGTGAGGTTCTGGACGATGCGGCATATCAAACTCGCCTCGAGCAACGATTGGCGGACTACTACGCCTACCTCGGACGCAGTCTGTTCGAGCGGCGTGAGCCTGAATTCTGGGCGTTTCATCGAGACATGTTCGCGCAGTGTGGGCTTCCGCTTGATCGGACCAGAGTACGTGCCTCTGCCATGGAGCAGTTACGTGATCAACCTCGTTGGATGTTATCGATGCTCGTAAAAAGTTTCCTTCCTCAGGGGAAATCGTGAGTCGCTTTGCCAACAACCGGCTTCTGTGGTGGCTCGATGTGGCAACACCGTTGCTGCAGTCACCTATGGCAGGGTCCCAAGACCACCGGCTGGCAGCAGCGGTCGCCAGTGGTGGTGGACTCGGGGCGATACCTGCAGCGATGCTTGATCCGGCCGGTCTCGAAAAGCAGATCAACCTCTTTCGTAATCTTTCCGCTCAACCCGTGAACGTGAACTTTTTTTGTCACGTGTCGCCGGAGTTTGATGTGCTGCGAGAGGATGTGTGGCGAGACGTCCTGCACCGCTATTTTGTTGAGCTGGCCATTGTCAGACACGATCATCCGGTACCTTCGTCATGACAACCGTTTAACGCGCAGCACCTCGAAGTGGTGTTGGACCTCAGACCTGAGGTGTTGAGTTTTCACTTTGGTTTGCCTGAGCCAAAGCTGCTGGAGACCGTCCAGAAAGAAGGTTTCGGATTCTGTCGACCGCGACCACAGTGCGAGAGGCGCAGTTTCTTGCTGCGGTCGGTGTCGACGGCATCATCGTTCAAGGCACGGAGGCAGGTGGGCATCGTGGCCACTTTATGAGTGATCATCTTGGCGATCAGATGGACACGCTCTCGCTCATTCGATCAGTCGGACCACGGGTGGATGTTCCGCTGATTGCCGCTGGGGGTGTCGTTGATCCCGCTTCGGTTGCGGCTGCGATGTCTGCAGGCGCATCGGGTGTTCAAGTCGGAACGGCGTTTCTGCGCTGCACCGAAGCCACTACGAGCCTGCTGCACCGGGCCGCTATTGATGAACAACCCGAACGTGGAACGGCGGTCACTAACTTGTTTACGGGGCGTCCAGCGCGTGGAATTGTAAACAGGGTGATGCGTGAGATCGGTGAGTTCAGCGACGACGCGCCAATGTTCCCGCTCGCTGCAGGCGCGATGAGTGAGCTACGCGCCGCTGCGGAAAAAAAGGGCGAGATGATTTCTCACCCCTCTGGTGCGGCGCTCGAATTCCGGACAAAAAAACCGCGTCGGCGGCTGATCTTACCCGCGAACTTTCAGCCGCTTTTTAACCTCAGCCTCTTTTTGACCTCAGCAGCGGCGGCGATCTCTGCATCGTCGGAAGCAGCGACGATCTTCAGGTTCATCACCCGGCAACCCGCGTCGACATAGGGTTGTAGCGCGGCGGCAACGTCGTCTGGGGTTCCGTAAGGTGTGTACCGTTCAAACTTCTCAAACGGCACGCGGTAGAAATTCTCCATTGCCCGTGCCACGAGCTTGCGCGCTTCGTCTTTCGTATCAGCAACGCCTGCCCAGGGTTGATAGCCGTGCATCCAGGCGACGTCCGTTCGACCCGCTGCGTGAGCCGCCTTGTCAATCGTGGTAACAGCGGTTGCATATCGTTCAGCCGAGCACCAAACGCCAATCCAGCCGTCCCCGTAACTGGCGGTGCGCAGCAGCGCAGCGTCGGACCGACCGCCAACCAAGATCGGTACAGGGCGTTCGAATCTCGGTTTGATACGCGCTTGCTCGAGCTTGAAGAACTCGCCTTCAAAGTCGAGGGTTTCACCCCGCATCAAGGCACGGATGATGTGCAGGGATTCGTTGGTTCGACGCCCACGAGACTTTGGATCGACACCACACACTTCCACTTCGTGGCGATCATCGCCACCTACACCCACGCCAAAAAGCATGCGGCCTGGTGCGATCAGCTCCATTGTCGCCAATTGTCTCGCAACCGGCAGCGGGTGGCGCAGCGGCAGCAGATAGATGCTGATCATGATGCCCATCGTCGGATGCATCTGGGATAGTCCGGCAATCTCGACAAAACCATCCGAGCCGTGACCGTCGCGAAACGAGACGTGATCGGCCATGTACATGTGGTTGAAACCATGTTCAGCGATGCGATGCACAAGCTCGCGACGATCATCGAAGGACTGTGACCAGAATCGTTCGGGACGGCACATGCCGAACTGTAGAGGTACATTCACCGTCTTCTCTCCTCAAAACTCAAAGGCCACAGTCTGCCGCAGTCGGTATTCCACGTCTGCACAGAAAAGGGCACTCATCAGTGGTTTGCAGCAGGCGTTTCATCTGGCACCCTTTGGGCCTTCGAAGGGGAGGGATACATCGTGGACCTTGGACTCAAAGGCAAACGCGCCATCGTGCTCGGCGGCAGCCGTGGGATTGGTTTCTACACCGCGTCGTTGCTCGTGCAGGAAGGCGCGGATGTGGCCATCTGCGCACGCGGTGCAGACGGCGTGCGCGAGGCGGGCAGCACGTTGGTAGCGCTACGCACCGGCGCCAGGGTGTTTGCAGAATCTGCCGATCTGGGTGATGCCGCGTCGACCCGTGCCTTCGTGCAAAAGGCTATCGGCTCACTCAGTGGGCTCGACATTCTTATCCACAACGCCAGCGGTTTTGGCAACGACAACAGTGAAGAATCCTGGGCACGCAGTTTTCAGGTCGACCTGATGGCCGGAGTGCGCGCCGTAGATGAAGCGTTGCCAGCACTCAAGGCCAATGGTGGCGGCAGCATCGTTTTTGTGGGCTCCATGGCCAGCAAGTACTACTTCGGGCGTCCACCCTCCGCGTATGGCGCGGCGAAGGCCGCAATGCGGACCTATGCCAATGAACTGGCTCAGACCTATGGCAAGGAAGGTGTGCGCGCCAATGTAATCTCACCCGGTGCAGTGTGGTTCCCCGGAGGATCGTGGGATAAACAGAAACAGAACAACCCGAAGTTCTATGCGGCGGTTGAGCGGGCGATACCTTTGGGTCGTCTGGGTACCGGTGAAGAGCTGGCCCGCATCATCGTTTTTACGGCGAGCCCAGCGGGGCTTTGGCTTAACTCAACGCACCTGGCTGCCGATGGCGGTCAGGTCGCAGCGGTGGACTAATCATGCAACGACTATTGATGGTTGTAGTGGCGCTTTTGGTCGGTGTGTACCTCCTGGCGCGGTTTATCCCGGTGGAACCCGTGGACCGACGTGCAGGTCTCAGCCTCACCGCACCTGCGGGCAGCTATGGTGATGCGGTTATGGCGGCGGTTTCAGAACAGCAGGAAGTACACCTCGAAACCCGCCCCTGGCACGGCATCCCGTTTTCGGTAACGACGATCCTCTGGCGCGATGGTGAGTTCCTCTACATCCCATGCGCGCGGTGTGCCACGAAACACTGGCCAAACACCGTCGCCGCCAATCCGTTGGTGCGGGTGAAGATCAGCGGCATGCTTTATGAACTGCGTATGCAGAAAGTCGAAACCGATGCCGAACGGCGGCGGGTCTTGCGGGTCTTTGGGGGTGCAGACGCGCCACCTGATGTTTGGGTCTATCGTATGTTGCCCCGCTAGTATGGGCCTGGTGATGAGGGCTTGGTGATGAGGACCCTTTGAAAAAAAGCCGTGGCTGAAGCAGCGCTTTATCCGCCGATCAAAGCCTTTCTCGAAGCACAAGGGTACGCCGTCAAAGGTGAGATCGGCCCGTGTGATGTGCTGGCTTTGCGAGGTGATGAACCACCCGTCATCGTTGAGATCAAGGAACAACTGACGCTGGCACTGATCCTCCAGGCGGTTGACCGCCTGACGATGGCGCCAACGGTGTACATCGCCTTCCGCGCGGGTAAAGGATATAGCGCTTCCTGGCGCACACGTCGTAAACAAGTCACTGCATTGTTGCGCCGCCTCGGTGTGGGACTGCTCACGGTTTCGTCGCGTAACAGAGTCGAAGCCGTTGTTGATCCCGCCCCTTATCGATCCCGTTTGAGTGAACGTAAGGGCCAGCGTTTGCTCAAAGAGTTCTCCGAACGGGTGGGTGACCCCGAGAAAGGAGGTTCTGCGTCAGCCATACGGATGACGGCCTATCGCCAGGATGCCATTCGTTGTGCGCGGCTGCTGAAGGATGCAGAAGCGCTGAAAGTCAGCGTGATACGGGATCAAGCGGGCGTCGACCGAGCTGGCACGATTCTGCGGGATAACCACTACGGTTGGTTTGAGCGTGTACGGGTAGGGCATTACAAGCTCACGCCGCGGGGCGTGTCAGAAATTGATGGGTGGCAATCAGCGTTGTGTTAGACACAAGCCAAGGAATCTCTGATTAATGTCTATTTCCGCCATAACTTCGTTGATCGTCGCTCCCAAAAATCGCGGAACTACTGCATCTCCGCGATTTTTCTACGCTCCTCTCGCCCTAAAGAGGTATGGGTTCTGACGAAAACATCCAATTAATCAGAGTTTCCCTAACGCACCTATCGGTGCTGTGCACGCAGTACTCCCGCCGCCGAGACAATCGCCGCCGGCGCGGCTGGTTCGACGGTCAGACTGGTATGACCGATACCGGGAACGTGCGTCACCACACCCGCTCGACCACCTGCGGCAAAAGCGGCCTCAAATTCGCTGGCAATGAAAGCCTCATCGTTTTCCCCAACGATGACGTGCAGGGGTAAGCGGGTGCGCTGAATGGTTGCGAGCCAGTCCTGCTCAGGCCTGAAGTTGTCCGCGAGTGCGAAGTTATAACTTGCAGTCAGCGGTTCGGTCGACGTTGGGTCGATCGCAAACCGATTGACCGGAAGATCATTGAAGGCACGCAAACCTAAGGCGTTGAGAATGGCGAGGCCCACATAGCGTGGTACGCCAACGCTGACCCAGCCGCCGGCATCGGGTCGGAAGGTTGGCGCGTCTTGACCAAGAAAAGGCGCCAGCAGCAGGAAGCCATCGAACATCGCCTGAGGCTTGCCGCCTGCCATGCGGAGTACAAAGCCGCCCCCGGATGAGAAGCCTGTCAGGAGTAGCGGTCTCGGTAGTGTGAGTGCCTGCAAGACATCCTCGAGATCGTGTTCGAGTTGGCCCACATAACGCGCTTTGCCTCGTTCACCACTCCCCCCACGACCACGGATGTCGACAGCGATCACTTGCCACCCCTGATCACGAAGTGTCTCCGCCAAGGGATGCATGCTGGAACTGCTGGCGGAGGAACCGTGGACAAGGACTATCGACCCCTGAAGCGCTTGCTGAGTGGGGTATCGGCGATAGGTCAGCTCGCTGCCCTCGCGGGCCGTGATCGTCTGGATTGGAGGCAGGTCAGAAAAATCCACGTTTTTGAACGGCGCGCTGATACTGGTCATTGTCCGCGGTGCTTTTGGTCCACCCAAGTACAAAGCGCCCGCGAAGAGGCTGAGCAGTAGCAACATGAACAGGCTGTTCATACGGAGTGCTCTTGTCATTTGAGAAAAGTTCTTCGTGATGAACGAACAGCGTGTTGAAAACTGCAGCGCCTGACCCTGTGAATACGACCAGTTCGGGAAAATCGTGACCGAAACCGTGGGGTTGAGAGGAACCTGCGTGTCGCGGGATTGCCACGCGCCACACAGTCGCGCTCAATGCAAAGCGTGGCTCCCACGAAATTGCTCATGACCTCGTTTTTGATCTTCGACCTGGATGGCACGCTCAGCGATCCTGCGGAAGGCGGGCTGCGCTGCATCAACTATTCGCTCCGGCACTCGGGATATCTGGAGCGCCGACGGAAATCTCCTCCTGTATCGGTCCGCCTATCAACGAGACCTTCGCTCGCCTCACGGGGTCTCGTGATGCAGCACACGTCGCCGCGTTAGTCGCGATATACTGCGAGCGGTACGCACAAACGGGATATGCAGAGAATGTGCTCTACCCAGGAATTCCGGAGTTGCTTGAAGCACTGACAGCTCGCGGAATCCCGATGGGCGTGTTTACGTCGAAGCGGGTCGACTTCGCCGAACGGATACTCTCGATGTTCTCGCTACGTACACACTTTCTCTTTGTGAGTGGCGGAGAAGATGGTGCGAGTAAAACTGAACACCTGGCTGATCTAATCGAGCAGGGCCTTGTACCATGGCACGCTGTGATGATTGGCAACCGCGCGGTGGATGTGGTGGCAGTAAGGGCCAATGGTCTCGTCGCGGCTGGTGTGCTGTGGGGACACGGCAGCGAAGCTGAACTGCGTAATGCTGGCGCGCACCAGCTGTTCGCCGAACCCCATGCACTTTTACAACTGGTTGAAACCGAGTCATCCCATTGAAGGACAGGCCAGAGGAACTCGGGTAAGGTTCAACGCTTTGTCCTTGCTCGCTATTCGCGAGCCGTGCTGAACGAGGGGGAGAGATGTCCGAAGCGGTTGTTCAACCGGGTCACCCATCGACTCCGGCAGCGTCGCGCTTGCCGAATCGGCGGCTGATTGCTTATGCATTGATAGAGTTTCCGGTCGGTGGCGCGATGAACGCCACATCACTCTTTCTGGGCTTTCACTACGCATCACTCGGCGTTGATCTCAAGCAGATCGGATTGATCTTGATGGCTGCACGGTTGATCGATGTACTCATTGATCCTGCCGTCGGTCTGATGTCGGACCGCACACGTATCAAGTGGGGACGTCGCAAAGTATGGGTGTGTGCAGGCGCACCGGTTTTCGCGCTCGCGTGTTGGAACCTGTTTGTGCCTCCTGAGGGCGTTACCGCAGTCTACTTTGCTGGATGGCTGGTGCTCTTCTGGCTCGGCTTTTCGATGATCAACATTCCCTACTATGCGTGGGGTGCGGAACTCTCACCGGACTACCATGAGCGCACACGCATCACTACATGGCGCACGATTTCCGGCACGCTCGGTTCGTTTGCATTCCTGCTGATCCCAGCCATTCGCCAACAGATTTCGGGGGTGGGTGGGCAACCCGGCGAGGTGCTGGCCATCGTCGCCGTGGTCACCATTTTCGCTGTCCCGTTGCTGGTGGCGTTTGCAGCGATGAATGTGCCGGACCGCGATGTCGGTGCGCATGGTCAACAGGTTCCACTGCTGCAAGGCATTCAGGTTATGGGTCGGAACGGCCCCTTTTTACGATTGTTAGCCGCGTTCACCATTGTCGGGCTTGGTCCGGTACTCCAAGGCGCCATGTTTCCTTTCTTCATGGAACATGTGGTTGGTAATTCGACATCTGGACCAAAAATCCTCCTGATCTACTACCCGACTGTGGCCCTCGGCATCGTGGTATGGGCGCTGCTGGCAAGGCGCATCGATAAACACCGCGCCTGGATGACGGGCATGACGATGATGGCCTTCGTCACCGTCTCTTACATGTTGGTGGGGCAGGGAGATCTGTGGTTGATGGTGTCGATCCTCGGGCTTTCAGGCGTTGCTTCAGGCGCACTGAGTGCGCTGCCTGCGTCGATGAAAGCCGATGTCGTTGATCTTGATGCGGTCGAAAGTGGTGAGGATCGGGCCGGTCTCTTCTTCGCTGCCTGGTCGCTTGCAGTGAAATTCATCGCGGCTGTAGGACAGGGGCTCGCGTTTACTACACTCGCCTGGATCGGGTTCGAAGCAAAGGGCACCAATACTCCGGACGAGATCTTTGGCTTGCGCGTGTTTTATTCAGCAGGACCGATGGTGCTCTATGTCATCGCACTGCTTTTGGTGTGGGGTTACCCCATCACATCGAAGCGGCATGCGGAGCTACGCGAACAGCTTGCCACCCGCCGCAACGAACGTGCGTCTGGCCCTTAGCGGAGTTGAGATCAATTGCGTTGTCCGAGATGTGCTGATTGATTTGTGCTTCTTCCTTGGTCTTACGTTTCAAGCGGGTCAGCGATGAACCGTGTTGAGACTAAAAACCGTAGGAGAAACAGATGGCAATCAAACTTCCGTTGACGGTCGGCCTTGCGAGCCTCGCGATAAGTGGCTTGTTGGTATCCGCCGAATCCGAGGCGGCTCCGAAGATCGACAAGGGTGAGATCTACTTCGAGTTGAACCACACCGATGGCGACCTGGGTATCCATGGACGCGTCGGTGCAGACCCCTGGAAGCGCATGCTGGTGTTCAACCACAGACGCCAACTGCTTCTCGATCTGACGCCGGGCTGGGTACTCGCCTGGGAAGGCATGAGTGAGATTTCGTTCGAAAGTGCCGAGCCAAACTTTGACTACCTACCACCGGCAGAGTTCTTTGGTCGTTACCCGGAAGGCAACTACTCGCTGGTCGGGTTCTCCATACACGGTCAACGAATGAACTTCAGCGTGCCTGTGTCTCATCTGTTGCCCGCGCCAGCGGTGTCGTTCGTCAATGGCGAACCTTCGGCTGAGGATTGTGATGGGGCGCTTCCGGAGTTTGCCGACGATGATGTCGTCATTCACTGGGAGGAAGTTACTCATTCACACCCAACGATCGGTCGGATCAACGAGCCCACGGAGATCGAATCGTACGAAGTGGTCATCGAAGTCGAGGATGCCGACTGGAAACCCAGCGTGCTGTTGCCTCCGGATGCCACAGAGTTTGAAGTGCCGGAGGAGTTGCTCGAACTTGCTGATGATGGCCAGGTGAAATACGAGATCATCGCGCGTGGGGAAAACAAGAATCAGACGGCGATTGAAAGCTGTTTTCTCGTTGATCTCTGAGAAGGCTCACCGGACCTGAAGTTAACGGGGTGCTTGCACGCGCCCCTTCAACACGATGTTGTATCAGGTTACACAGCAGCTCTGTTGTGGAATCGTCGCTGGTGCTTTTTCAGATGAACCGGATGATCCAGCTACCCACGATGAAAATCTGTGCCCCGAAGAAGAGGAATCGGATGAGTACAGCCGGCACGCTGGTGGATGCCAAATGAACCAAGGACTGCCCTAATCGGGCTAAGAGAAAAATTGAAGCAAGAGGGTCGGTGATCTCATTCTGCTCCGTGGCTATCGCATAGAGCATCACCGCGCCCGCGACAGGTAAAAACTCATAGGTGTTGGCGTGCACGCGGGTGAGTCTCTGACCAAATAGAGGTAAGTCCACCCCTGTTGCTAAAAAATTGTTGAGTGCCTTCTTCTGTTGCATCGCGATGAAGGTTCGATAGAACGCAATGCCAAGGACCAGGATCAGCGACCACGCGGCAAATCCCAGGAGGGCTGAGGCGGTGGGGGTCATGTCGTACTCCGCAGCGGTCGGGTATTGGGAGTGTTGCACGGTGCGGGGTTGAAACGTCGTTTACCCAGCGGCATTTGTGCCGTTACGAATTCACGCAGCGCCAGCGTCAGTTGTTCCGGATCACCCTCGGGTGTGAATGGCTCACCGACGGCGATACGGTGACAAGCACCACGCTTGTTCAGGAGTTCCCGAAACAAAGTCATGTCCTTGAGCTCGGTGTTGGTGAACCAGAGGGCGTAGAAAAGCAGTGAGTTCAGGCCGCGTACGTGCATAGGGATAACCGGACATTCATAACGCAGCGCCATGTTCATCCCGGATGACATCCATGGTCGTTTAACAAGCCCACGCACGGTAGGCCGTGCCAGTCGCCCAGAGGGAAAGATCACGACGAGCCGTTCATCCCGAAACGCCTGAAGCAGGGCCCGGACGGTTTCACGATTACGGCCATGGTCACGTCGATGTTCCATCCACTCGACAGGGATGATCATCTGATCGAGGCCCGGTATCGCGCGGATTGCGTCGCGGTTGGCAAGAAAAATCATGTCGCTGCGTACCGTCTTGATCGCGTCGTACACGGCGATCCCGTCGGCAATTCCCGCCGGATGATTGGCCATGACCACCGCGCGCCCACGCGGCGGAATATTCGTGAGACCGGAGTGGTCGGTGTGCATGGCAAGACGATTGGACAGCCAATCAAAGGCCTCGCGTCCGCTGGCTTGTTGCAAGCCATCGATTAGCGCGACGGCGTCGTTGTAGCCGAGCAGCGGGTACATAAATCGCTGCATGAACTTCCAGATCAACGGCCGCTGCATCAACGCAGGTGCGCGTTCCTCGATAAGTGTATCGACGATATGCCGAGTCAAACCGAGTGCCTTCGAATGAAGTGGGCCAATGCGCTGTTGAATCCAGCAGCATCTTCCATGTTGACGCCGTGCCCCGCCTCGAGGCCAAGAACGTCGAGCAGAGCCATGTGCGTGCGGGCATGCTCGGCAAACGGATTGAAACGTGTTTCGCGTGTTCCCTGGATCAAAAGTGCAGGCCGCCTGTTGTCGGCGACGCGATCACGCACACTCAGCTCGGGTGTCGTAAACGCCATGATGTTGGCGATACCCCGTGGTGTATGGGTAGACGCATCGGCGAGCAGCGGCACCTTGACCTCGTCAGGCAGGTGTTTCGCATGTCGGGGGTGCACCGCAATCCGTTCGATGGCAGGGATGCCAGCCTCGATAAGTCGTTGGCGTCCGGCGAGACCCTGTTCCTGCCAGGTCCTTTGTTGCGCTTCATCAGCCAATGCCGATGTGGAGTTGGTCCAGGCGTGGGCGATAACACGTTCTGGATGAGCGAGGGCGTAACGCAAGGTGAGACCGGCACCGAGCGAATAACCACAAACCAGCCACTTTGGCTCGCCAAGTTCTGCACGAATGTCGTCGAGTGCCGCAACCAAGGCATCGGGTGAATAGGCCGCTGGATCCTCCGGAGCGGGTGATCGGCCATGGCCCCATAGCTCTACCACAACAGGGCGACACACGTTGCCGAGGGGTCCTGTGTTCAAGAGCCACTGCGCGCGACTCATGAGAAAGCCGTGTACGAGCAAGAGGTAGGGTCCAGTTCCAGGGTGGACTTCCCAGTGCATTTTCATCGTGAAGTGGATGCTATCAGGTTGATGCTGGGCGTGACCCGCTGGAGCGGCTTAGACTTGCGGAAGTTGCCTCATCCGAACCCAGCACTCAGCCATGACCCAGCCCATCCTCGTCATCACCACTGGCGGCACCATCGACAAGGTCTACTTCGACGCCAAATCCGATTTTGAGGTAGGCGCTTCCATGGTGGGAGAACTCTTGAAAGAGGCGCATGTTGATGCGCCGTTTCGAACGGTGGAACTCCTGCGCAAAGACAGTCTTGACCTCGATGATGTTGATCGTAAGCTGATTGCGGGGTGTGCTGCAGCGGCGGATGAAACGGCCATCGTCATTACCCACGGGACCGACACGATGACCCATACCGCAGAAGTGTTGCGGGGCGACCCAAGGTGTAGTGGCAAGACGATTGTTCTGACCGGTTCACTCGCCCCAGCCCGATTTGCCCAATCTGATGCCACTTTCAACGTCGGTATGGCGTTCGCCGCCGTACAGAGCAGGCAGCCTGGGGTCTTTATTGTCATGAACGGGCAGATTTTCGAAGCGGGTGAAGTTCGAAAAGACCGGGCGAACAACCGCTTCGTTCGGTGTTAAAGTCGGGGGGAGAGCATTCTTCGGGAGCTAGGCATGTACGACCTGTTGATTCGTAATGGCATGGTGGTGGACGGTTCCGGCGGCGCCCGTTACCGAGCCGATGTGGCAGTGAAGGACGGCAAGATCGTACGTATCGGCCGGTTCAATGAAAAAGCCAAACAGGTCATCGATGCGGATGGCCATGTCGTTTCCCCCGGCTTTGTCGACGGCCACACCCACATGGATGCCCAGGTGTTCTGGGATCCGATTGGTCAGTGTTCGTGTTATCACGGCGTGACCTCGGTGGTGATGGGCAACTGTGGGTTCACACTTGCGCCCTGCAAACAAAGCGAAGCGGACTATGTGTTCCGCAATCTCGAACGCGCTGAAGACATTTCCCGCAACGCCATGCTGGCAGGCATTCCCTGGTCATGGGAGACCTTCCCTGAGTTCATGGATGCTGTCGACCGCACGCCCAAGGGCATCAACTACGCAGGCTACATCGGTCATTCGGCGCTGCGCACCTATGTGATGGGTGAACGTGCGTTCAGCGAGCCGGCTACTGAAGATGATGCGAAGCGCATGGCCGCGATCGCAAAAGAGGCCGTCGAAAAGGGTGCTATCGGTTTCTCGACATCACGCACTTTCAACCACACCACAGCGGATGATCGACCAGTCGCGAGCCGTGTAGCGGATTGGGAAGAGGTGCGCCGCATTGTTATGGCGATTGGTGAGACGGGTCGTGGCGTTTTTGAAATTGCCGGTGAGGCACCTGGCCGTAATCCGGAACGGCAGCGTGAGTATTTTGATCGCCTGAAGAATCTGGCAGTGGATTCCGGTGTAACCCAGACGTGGGGCATGTTCAGTGTGCGGGTAGCGCCTGACTTCTGGCGACCGTACTTCGATTTGCTCAATGAAACTGCAAATGCTGGCGGTCGGATGGTGGCGCAGGTGCACTCGCGTTCGCTCTCCACGCTGCTGTCGTTCGAAGGCAATCTGCCCTTCGATAACTGGGATGTATGGCGCGATTTCCGCAAGCTTCCGCTCGCTGAGCAAAAAGCGAAACTGAAGTCTGATGCGATCCTTCGCCAACGACTGATTGAAGTGGGGTCTCAGCCGTACACCGGTCCTCGTGTGGTCGGCGCTGAGGCGCGTCCTCCCGAGTGGGAATATATCTACGCGATGGATGATATGCAGTTCGACAAGCCGAGCATGGCAGAACTGGCGCGTCGGCGCGGTGTGCACCCTGTTGAACTCATGATCGATCTCGCCCTCGAGAACGACATGAAGTTCTTCTTCCGTCAGCCCATTGCGAATGAAGATCAGAACCAGGTGCTCGAGATGATGAAACATCCGCGCTCGGTGGTGACGTTCTCCGACTCTGGTGCTCACGTCTCACAGATCATGGACAGCTCTCTGCAGACCCATCTCCTGAGCTATTGGGTGCGCGAGAAACAGGCGTTTACGCTGGAAGAAGCGGTGCGCCAGATCACCTATGACACCGCGACCCTCTGGGGTCTGCATGACCGCGGACTCGTACGTGAAGGCATGGCGGCGGATCTGGTGGTGTTCAATCCGGATACGGTCGGTGCGCGCATGCCGGAGATGGTGCATGACCTGCCGGCGGGAGAGCGTCGCCTCAAACAAGTTGCCGATGGCATTGCGCATACCATCGTCGGTGGGCAGGTCCTGCTCACCAACAACCAGCACACCGGTGCGTTGCCGGGGCGGTTTATTCGGGCAGGCGCGCGCTAACGCGGGTGATCTGCGCAAGACGCTCCCACCGGATCGTTGCGCTCGGCTAGCGCCCCGCGCTTCGACCTCGATTGGTGCTGTTACTCCGGCTTGTACCACTGGCAGAAGACCGACCATGCCGTTGGCCCTGGCCCTGGCCCTGGCCTTGACTTTGACGTTGACGTTGACCACCTGATCTTGCCGCAGGTCGATCGGGCCGTCGGTTCCGTTGTGGTGCCGCCGGTTCCGGCTTGATCGACGGGTCCAGTTCAAATCCTGCTGTCGTGATCCGAGGCAATTCAGCTTTAAGCAGTCGTTCGATGTCCTTGAGCTGCGCACGCTCATCGGGCGATACCAGAGACAATGCGGATCCCGTTTCTCCCGCGCGGGCGGTGCGACCGATTCGGTGCACATAGTCTTCCGGCACATGCGGAAGTTCGAAGTTCACGACATGGGGCAAACCGTCGATATCCAATCCGCGAGCGGCGATGTCGGTTGCAACAAGCACACGCACAGCCCCATCTTTGAAATCTGCGAGCGCGCGGGTTCGTGCACCCTGGGACTTGTTGCCGTGAATGGCTGCAGCGGAGAGCCCGTCTTTCTCGAGTTGTTCCGCGAGCTTGTTGGCGCCGTGTTTGGTGCGCGTAAATACGAGGACTTGTCGCCAGTTACCACTGCCGATGATGTACGACAAGAGTTCACGTTTGCGTCCTTTATCAACCAGGTGAACCGTCTGTTCAATCCGGTCTGCTGTCTTGTTACGGGGAGTGACTTGCACTTCCACCGGATCGTCCATGAGTTCTTGCGCAAGCGCACGAATCGGATCGGAAAAGGTCGCTGAAAACAGCAGGTTCTGCCGTTCGGTGGGCAGCAGCTTAAGGACACGTTTGATATCTCGGATGAAGCCCAGA
>SXGR01436860.1_pt1 | contig 19438 bp, 17 predicted proteins | sample 3174711 | NCBI WGS metagenome assembly SXGR01 (sample SAMN11356860, study PRJNA531348) | freshwater metagenome | isolation source: freshwater sample F1-60 | place: China: Fuxian Lake, Yuxi | collected 2017-12-25
CCTATGGCTGGCTAGAAGGTTATGATCCCGATTGGACGCCTAACACGACGGATGCGCAAGGTCGTCGCTATAGATATATTAATCAACCGCAAGTTGCCTTGTGGAATTTGGCGCAATTAGCCAATGCTATTTATCCGCTAATTGAATCCGTTGAACCATTGCAGGATGGCTTAAATGCCTATCGCCGTGTTTATGCTGCGCAATGGCAAACCGATATGGCGAATAAATTAGGATTAAAACGTTTTAACGAGAGTGATGTTGATTTGGTGGATGAGTTGCACCGCGTATTGCAATTAACTGAAACGGATATGACTATTTTTTATCGCTTGCTGGCAGATTTTGATCCGCAGCCTGTTATTCAAGAGGACGCCTCTGCTATTGGGTTTATCGAAAGTGCTTATTACACTGAGCCAACACCGGAAGCAGTGGCTGGCATGATCGCATGGCTGCGTGCTTATGCTGCACGTTTGCAGCAAGACTATGTGGTGTACGGTGAAACGAATGTACAGCGTAAAGCACGTATGACTCTGGTAAATCCAAAATATGTGTTGCGTAACTACATGGCACAAGAGGCTATTGATAAGGCTACTGTAGGTGATTTTTCTGATGTGCAAAAGCTATTAGTTTTATTGCGCAACCCTTATGATGAACAACCAGAATATCAAGACTACTTTGCAAAACGCCCTGAATGGGCAAGAACAAAAGCGGGTTGTTCGATGTTATCGTGCAGCTCCTAATTCGAGATTAAAGATGATTGGAACAATAGTTGGTTTAATGGTGGGGTTTGTTTTTACTCGCAATATTTATGGTGCACTACTATTTGCTGCACTCGGTTTCTTTTTTTATGATCGTAAGCGCACTGCTCCCGTAAAAATAACCAGTGAACAATTGCAAGCGTCGCAAGCCTTATTTTTTAAAACGGTATTTAATTTGCTTGGCCATATCGCTAAAGCCGATGGCCATATCAGTGAAGACGAAGTGAAACTCACTGAAGCCTATATGGATAAGATGGGCTTAACGCCCGAGCATAAGCGCGAAGCTATACGTTTGTTTAAAGAGGGCGCGAGTGCTGAATTTAGTTTGCAAGCTTGCTTGGCAGATTATCGCGACTTGGGTATTCGTAGCCCAAACTTGAGCCAAATGTTGTTGGTGTATTTGACGAATTTGGCAATGGTTGATGGTGTTTTGCATAACCGCGAAGTAGAGATTTTAAGGCAGGTTGCAGATAGCGTTGGCTTCTCGCGTACCACCTTTGAACAGCTTCTAAAAATGATTGGTGCGCAAAATTCGTTTGCCAAAAATCAACAGAATAACGATTTGGCACTTGCTTATGCCGCCTTGGGTGTTACAGCAGAAACCAGTGATGCCGATATTAAAAAAGCCTATCGAAAATTAATGAGTCAATACCACCCCGATAAACTTATGGGGCAGGGTTTTCCAGAAGAGATGATTAAATCTGCCACAGAGCGGTCACAAGAAATTCAAGCAGCTTATGATGTAATTAAAAAATCCAGGCCTTGATTTTGCAGAACAATACATGCGCCTAGATCGTTTTATAGAAAGTAAACTCGCTTACTCCGCGCAGACTGTCCGTGATTTATTTGTGCAACGCAAAGTTATGCTAAATGGAGTTTTGGTCAGTGAAGGACGAGGCAGAATTACTGAGTTTTGCCGCGTAGAAGTAGATGGTAAGGTGCTGCAAGCACGCGAAGCTATTTATATTATGCTGCACAAGCCTAAAGGTTGCGTGAGTGCAACCAGTGATGCTAAAAATAAAACTGTTCTCGATCTTGTCGATATCCCTGAAAAAGAAAGCCTGCATTTGGCGGGGCGCTTAGATTTTAATACCACAGGTTTATTATTGTTAACCAACGATGGAAAATGGTCGCGCAAGCTTACTCAGCCGCAACAAAAAATACCCAAAACCTATTGGGTAAAAACCCAAAATGAAATTACGCTAGGGTATGTAAAGAAGTTTTCAGAAGGGTTTTACTTTCAGTTTGAAGATTTAACCACGCTACCTGCAGAACTAAATATTCTTTCAAGTCACACCGCATTGCTCACTATTTACGAAGGGCGCTATCATCAAATAAAGCGCATGTTTGGTTTCTTTCAGAATGAAGTTATGGAATTGCATAGAGTGTCTATAGGGAATATCCGTCTTGATGAAAATCTCGCTGCTGGAGGGTATCGTTTGTTGACGCGGGGGGAGCTAGAATTTGTAAATTAGGAGTCGCAGATTATACTTTTGAGTTCTCATACTGTATCATTTTGCTCTACAGGTGAAGATCTTATCTAAATTGATCAGTTATAGAAATTTGACCAACCTCCTTTAGCGGCAAGTATTTTTTTGATTTAAAAATAATCTAGAGTGTATTTGTAAGGAATAACATAGGAATAGCTAATGACCGGGCTCAAAAAACTGTATAGCTCTTATCTGCGGGGCAAGAGCCTTATTAAACAAAGCTTTAACTCTGCCCCCCCCCCTAAAATTACTCGCATAACACAGCTACAGTCATCCTATGATGCCAATGATGGATACTGTTTGGATCAGCGTTCCGTCATTCAGATTGTCGACGTCGAGGGAAATACCTCTGAGCCTTCATGGGTGTATGCGGTTCATTGTATTGATAAACGTATTGGGCTTGGTCTAGATTCCAACCGATCTGCGCATATTCAACAACTTCTGTCCATAAAAATGGATACACATCTTTTTATTCGCTATGCAGCTATGGCTCCTTGCATCAGTAATGAGGGAGTGGAGTGTGAGATTGTATTTTCGTCAGAATCAAATACTGTAGTGATCGCGCGCTTACCCTTGAGTGGCGGTATGCAAACAGCTGTTTGGCACAGTGTGCAAATGGATATCTCTCACCTTGCGGGGCATAGTGGGTATTTCCAGCTTCGCTGTATATCTTATGCAGAAGATGTCCCTGCTAGTGACTCGCTATTGATTGCTGACTTTTGTATTGCGTCGGAAGATCAGCTTAGCAGAATAAAATCGCGTACCTTTTATGATCTCAGATCAGCAAATGAAATAGCGCATTTTAGCAGTACTTATAGACATAGTTCTTACGCAAAAATGCAGGATGCGCAAAGCAAGTCTGCGGGTGGTACTGAACGTAGTATTCGTCGATTAATGCCTTTGCCAGAATCCACGTATCAAAAACATAAATATATTTTCGATGTGTCGCCAACATCAAACGACTCTGTGTTTACCTATTCAGCACGTTTGCTAGAGAAAAATTTGCTGGTTGGAAAGCCTGACTTTGTTCAGCTTTTGGTAGAGCGCGCGCGTTTGGGTAAACCGGTAAAGGTTTTATCTCTCTGTGCAGGTGCCGCGCGCATTGAGGCTGCTTATGCTGCACATCTTGGCGCTAATGTGGAGTGGTCATTAATTGATATTAATAGTGATTTGTTGAGATTGGCATCTTCACAATTTCCACCAGATATTAAATTAGATTTAATTGAAGCCAATATTAATGATGTTCAATATTCTGGTGAGAAGTGGGACATTATTATGTGTATCTCTGCACTTCACCATGTTATTGAATTAGAAAAAGTAATGAAGTTTTGCTATCTCAGTTTAAATGCTGATGGCGAATTTTGGAGTTTGGGTGAGTCGATTGGTCGCAATGGTAATCGTTTGTGGCCTGAAGCGCGGGATAGGGCGAATGCTATTTTCAAAAATTTGCCAGAAAAATATCGTATCAACTCGCACTCCTTGCAAGTTGATGAGCTTTTGCCCGATAACGATTATTCGGTAGGTTGTTTTGAGGGAATTCGCAGTGAAGACATTGAACCTATTATTGATGTATGGTTTCAGCAGGTTGATGTGTTTCGCGCTAACTGTTTTTTATGGCGATTGGTAAATCTTGCCTATAACGACAATTACAATTTAAATGATGAGTGTGATATTAATCTCGTTAAATCATTCGTGGAGGCTGAGTTAGATTATTATTATCAGGGTGGTAGAGGCACGGAATTGTTTGGTGTATACAAACCGCGCCAGTTGCTCAATAAAACTCAGATTTGATAGTTAGTTTATTTTTTTGATTTTTTTTGTTTGGGTGCTGTTGAATGTTCTTTCTTGGCGGCGCGTTGATTTTGTTTTAGTAGGCGCGCCATTCCAAACGTAGAAAGCCCCCAAATAACCATCAGCACAACTAACAACAACATTGCTATAAACGCAAAAATATCCGGCGCTTTCATCAGCGTTGTCATTAGCGAGTCTTCGTAATAAAAAAACCACTGATGCCCCTCGGGGAAGACTTTGGTGTGCAGCCAATAAAATACCTTGGTGGCACCTAAGCTTAAGACGATGGCGCTAATAACAAAAATCCCACCGCAAAAGCCCAGAACTATATTGCGCAATGAAGGGAATGCTAATTTTTTGCGGTAGGCAATCGCTAAAAAAAGTATCCAAATAAAAAACCCCGCAATGCCTGCAAGATAAAACTGATCAATCAAATTGCTCACATCTTGCAAATGGATAATTTCTGCGTTGTGCATCAATGGAATTTTTGTATCGTTCGGCAGCGTAAAATGAATATCTGCCAGCCCATCGCCATGGTTTTGTACTGCATGAGTTATTTGTGCGAATAGCTCCCAGTGATCCTTCGCGCGCGTAAATTCAAAACCGTGGATATAGCGATTGCGCGGTGCAAACTCTGCGATATGCGTATCCAAACCCAGCAATTTATAGCCGGTGGGGTAGGCGAAATTTACCTGCGCTAATAAATGCCAGGCGAGCAAGCTGGTTGCCAGTAGTTGCCCAACAAAAATTAATGGCCAAATGAGATAGGACTGAGCGCGCATAAGTAACCGACTCTTAAATAATTAGATTGAGCGCAGCCTAGCGAGCTTATAGTTGTTCTACAAGTGCCTTGCTGCTAAAGATTTAAGGGTTTAATGAGTGTAAAAATTTCGCATTACTTAATTATGTTATTTATCGTGCATATGATGTTACAAAAATGATAAACAGAGGTTAAAACCATATTTAAATCATCCTTTCGTTCACTGTGTTGGCTAGCTGCCCTAGTCGGTCTGGTGGCCAATCTAGCGCAAGCGGTAAAAGTGCCCGTGCTTACCCAAGCCCTTGCGCAAGTGTCGGTTGTGATTGAATCGCCCGCACTTTGGTCAATAGAACAAACCAATCTCTATGCGTGACTACCCAAGTTATGTAAAACGGTAAAAAAATAGATGAGGTTTTACTCAATACCGGTTTTCACACCATTCGTTTTGATTCGCAGCAAGGCTTTTTCCTCAACGATAAAACTATTGCTTAATGGTCGCGATCTCGGTGAACAAAAAGTGGATCAATACCGCATGAATTTTTTCACAGTTCCCTATGGCACCGGAAAGCTGGAGGCCATAGGTTTTAATGGCGACAAAGAAGTGACGCGCGCAATTGTTGAAACCACTAGCTTGTACCTTGAGCCGAATAAGTCTAATATTCGAATCATATAGTGAGCCGAATATGGATTGTATTCGGCTCATGGGTTAACTAGGTGATGAGATGATCGAATATACCCCTTTAAATAGTTGGATTTGGCAGCAAGCAGATTGGCCCAAGTTTCATTGGAGTTTGGAGCGGCTGCAAGCTCATTTGGGTGATGCTAATAAGAGTTTGGGTGTGTTGTTAGGGCGAATGGGTGGCCTTGGTTCGGGCTTGGACTCAGAGTCTGCATTAGATGCCTTGCTCCAAAATATCATCACTTCATCGGCTATTGAGGGTGAAAGCTTAAATGCTGCCTCGGTAAGATCATCGCTGGCAAAACGATTAGGTCTTTCAACGGATGCACAAATTCCCATCTCAAGTAAAACAGAGGGGCTTGCCGAGCTTATGCTTGATGCTATCCAAAATTGCCATCAACCTCTTTCCTTGGCGCGGTTGCAGCAGTGGCATTGCTGGTTATTTCCCGATGATCAACCTCGGCTGGTGAATTTGCGTATAGGTCAACTCCGTGGCGATGAAGCAATGCAGGTGGTATCTGGCAGGCTCGATAAACCGCGCGTACATTTTGAAGCACCGCCGAGAGACTTACTTGAGCAAGAGTTGAGCCTTTTTATTAACTGGTTTAATTTGCCTAGCGACAGCACTGTAGACCCGCTCATTCGTGCCGCCATCACACACTTATGGTTTATTACCCTACATCCATTTGATGACGGCAATGGCCGTATTACTCGCGCGTTAACAGACATGGCGCTTGCTCAGGCAGACGCACAATCCATTCGTTTATTCGCGATGTCATCCAGTATTTTGGATAATCGTGCTGAGTATTACCGCATTTTGGAACAAGCTCAACGCGGAGATTTAGATGTTACTTCTTGGATAATATGGTTTTTGCAAACGCTCAATTGTAGCTTGCAAGAAGCCAGCAAATTGATTGATGTTACTTTCAATAAAAATCGTTTTTGGCAAAGATTTGCTGAAGAAAATTTTCTACCTGAGCAGCGTAAAGTATTAAATCGCTTGTTGGATGGAGGCGAAAAAAGTTTTGAAGGTGGCATTAGCGCGGCGCAATATCAAAAAGTTGCAAAAGTCAGTAAGGCGAGTGCAACCCGCCACTTAACGGATTTACTGAATAGGGGTTGCCTACAAAAAACCTCAGCGGGTGGCCGCAGCACTCGCTACCAAGTTGTTGTTGCTAACCAAAGTATTGCTAATAAAGGTGCTGCATCTAATCAATGTGCTGAGTTTTAAGCGCGCGCTGAGCCTTATTTCAGTTCGCGCCTTTCAAGCAAAATTGAATTAGGGTCAGTAACATTAAAAAAATACGAGGGTATCAAAATTTCTTATAGGAGGATGTCTATCTTTATTGACCCGCATCAACACCACAAAGATTGCAACTGCTTTAATAACCCAAACTAATGGGGGCCAGACATGAAGCAGCGAATGTACAAAAAAATGGCCGGAACCTCGGCCATATTTATACCGGCAGATTACGCAAGTTCTTCGCCTGTTGAGCGCGACGGTTTGGTGTGGACTGATACTGAACTCAGTATGCCTTCTAGCCCGCAAACATTAACGTGGAAGCCGCCACTTGTGAGTACATTAGCGTTGGAAGGTTTAGAGGAATATGACCCTCCTTCAACAGATGATGCGCGTTACGTAAGTAATATTGGAATCGCTTTTGTGTACATCGGAAAAATTCGTGGCTGGGTAGCCTTAACAGATTACGCATAACTGCGTACCTAGAATTGAAGTAATCTCTTCGGCATTAGATACCGAACATCCGCAAGCAATCTACCCTAAGGTAGGTCTAGTGTCTCAGTAATTAATTCGTGCGTCATTGAAATGATGTTCAATTTAGGCGGCATTGATTACATAGGTCATTAGTCATTGAGGTTGGGTATTCTATACACTAACCTAAAATTCCTATCCTTGTTTTAGAGCACTCTATGTCCCTTGACCTCTCTCCTGCGCGTGAACGCATTATGTTATTCACGCTAATGGCTTTACAGTTCATCATGATTGTAGATTTTATGATCATGATGCCGCTGTCCTCTTTATTGATGACAGCGTTTAATATTCAGCCTGCGAAATTTGGTGTGTTGGTATCGTCTTACTCGATTGCTGCTGGCGTGTCTTCGCTACTAGCTTCATCCTTAGGCGATAGATTTGATCGCCGCAATGCCTTATTAATTGCTTATGCGGGTTTATTAATTGCAACGCTTGCTTGCGCTTATGCGAACACGTTTGAGTTGCTATTGGTCGCACGAATTATTGCCGGTTTTTTTGGCGGCGTTTTAAGTTCTATTGTTCTGGCAATTGTGGGAGATATTTTTCCGCCGCAAAAGCGTGGTAAAGCTATGGGTATTGTCATGCTTTCCTTCTCGCTAGCAGCCATTGCGGGCGTTCCCTTGGGCTTATTTATTTCCAACCATTATTCATGGCAAACCCCATTTAGTTTTTTAGCGTATGCTGGTGTTGCGGTATTGATAGTGGCTTATAAAGTGATACCCAGTGTGCGCGGCCATTTAAATCAACCGCGCGTTAATTTTTTCCAAAGTTATGTAGAGTTATTTAAAGTCACTAATCATTGGTGGGCTTTTGCAACATCGTGTTTGTTAATGTTCGGCGGCTTTATGGTGATCCCCTATATCGCGCCTACCTTGGTGGCCAATACGGCTATGACAGATCATGAGCTTCCCTATATTTATTTGGTGGGCGGCGCTGCAACTCTAATTACACGTCCTTGGATTGGTCGCATGACCGACAAACATAAACACGCTAAAGTCTTTGCATTAATCACTTTGCTGAGTTTTGTGCCTATTATTTTAGTAACGCAAACGTTACAAACGTCTTTTGCGCTTCAATTGGTTTTTGCTACTTTATTTTTTGTATTTGTGAGTGGCCGCTTTATTCCTGCATCTGCCTTAATTACCGCATCCTGCGAACCGCGATTTCGTGGCCGTGTCATGGCATTTAGTTCTGCAGTCCAGAATTTTGGTTCCGGTTTGGCAGCATTAGTGGCGGGCGCCATTATGGTAAAAGCACCCAGCGGTGAAATTTTACATTACGATTGGGTAGGGTATATTGCTTGTGCCGTGAGCTTGGTGGCGGTTTATGCAGCGACTAAGGTTAAAGCGGTTAGCTGATTGTCAGAGAAAAATAGGGTGACCATTGTTCGCCCTATTTTTTCAATAGTATTTTTTTAACTCAATAATTTTTCCAAAGTTTTCTCGTAAATCCCCGTCAGCTTATTCAAATCATCTGCACTAATACATTCATTCACTTTGTGGATGGTGGCATTGATAGGGCCGAGTTCAACGACTTGTGCGCCTGTTGGGGCAATAAAACGTCCATCGGATGTGCCGCCCGTTGTTGATAGCTCTGCATCTAAACCTACTTCTGATTTAATCGCGTCTACTACTGCATTCACTAAATCACCGCGCGGCGTTAGAAATGGTTGGCCGCTTAAAATCCATTTCAGCTCATATTTCAATTTGTGCTTATTTAAAATCGCCTCAGTGCGCTCGCGCAAAATTGTCTCGGTCAGCTCGGTCGAGAAACGGAAATTAAAAATCACCTCCACTTCCCCAGGAATCACATTGGTTGCACCTGTACCGCCATTAATATTGGACACTTGAAAGCTGGTGGCGGGGAAAAACTCGTTGCCGTTATCCCAATGCTCTGCGGTGAGTTCGGCAAGAGCTGGTGCAAATTTATGAATCGGGTTATCTGCTAAATGTGGATAAGCCACATGCCCTTGAATACCTTTGACTTTTAAAATCGCACCGAGCGAACCACGGCGGCCATTTTTAATGACATCCCCCACCTGTGCAGTGCTTGATGGCTCGCCCACAATGCACCAAGTCATTTTTGTGTTGCGCGCTTCAAGCCACTCAACCACTTTTACGGTGCCGTTAATGGATGGGCCTTCTTCATCGCTGGTAATTAAAAACGCAATGCGGCCTTTATGGTTGGGATTTTTTGCCACAAAGCTTTCGCAGGCAATAACCATAGCCGCGAGTGAGCCTTTCATGTCAGCAGCGCCACGGCCGTGTAACATGCCATCAATAATTTTTGGCTCAAAGGGTGGGTTAGTCCAATTTGCTTCTGGGCCGGTGGGCACTACATCGGTATGACCTGCGAATGCGAGAATAGGGCCGTCAGTACCGTCTATTCCCGTACGTACTGCCCAAAAATTGTCAACTTCGCCAAAGCGCAACCGCTCGGTTTTAAAGCCTATGGCTTCCAAACGTTTAATCATTAATTCTTGGCAGCCATCGTCTTCTGGTGTAACTGAGCGGCAGCGAATTAAATCTATGGCGAGTTGTAGCGTGGGCGTAAGCGAGGAATTCATTGGCGTTTCCATAAGTCAGTAAAAAATAGATCAGTAAAATATGTGGCGATTTTACAGGTTTACGGGTATCACCTCTAGGCTTTATTTTGCGCTGGCCTTTAGTGGCTCATTAATGGATTTTTTGTATTGGTTGGGTGTAAGCCCCGTTTTCTCTTTAAAAACTTTGTAAAAGCTATTGCGATTATTAAAGCCTGAGCGATAGGCAATATCGGCAATGGTGAGTTCACTTTCATTAGTGGCTAAAAATTGCAGTGATTCTTGGTAGCGCAAGTCATTTAGAAAATCATAAAAGTTGGTAGATTTGTGAATATTTAATAATTCAGAAAGTTGATGGCTGGTTACACCTAAAAGCGATGCCAATTTTGGCAGTGAAATATCGTCATCTAAGTGCGGCTTGTGGTTGTTTACCAAGTCTTGCAGTTGTTCATCTAATTGTTGTGCAGCTTCAGAACTTAGTTCTATGCTGCGTAAGTACGGTTTAGTTTCTGGTTGCGGCTCTTCAGTAATTGTTAAGTTGTGAAGAAAAACGTCGGGCTGGTAAATTGAAAAGAGTGCAATGGTATTAACGAAAATGGCAACCAAACTGGCGATAGAGGCTAAGGCGATAAAGGAAGGTATATTGCCGAGTAATGCATTGGTAAAGACAATAACATCAATGAGCATGACAAAAAGCAAACTGGTCACTAAATAAATCAACCAATAATAGGTTGTGTTTTTAAACTGGCGGGTAAGCCTTAAAATTTTAAGGCGTTCTGATTTTAGTAAGTATACGGCGTAAGACAGATAGCCGAATACGTGAATAAAGAGCAGCGAGACCATAATGTGGAAATTAATCCACTGTACATTAAATATGTCGTGCAATAGCGAGAGCAAGAAGGGGAGGGCGTGAATAATATAGCTAGGACGGCTGCTTGGTTTTAGTAAAATATGGCGAATCAGTGCAACCATAATGGGCCCGTAGCACCAGGTTAATTTTTGGCTTAACACCGTAATCCAGTGTATGGGTTGTGTGCTAACTAAATGAAGATAAGCGTTGAGTGGTGGTGTGAGTAGCAACAGAATAAAACAAAGAATAGTGTATTTCACACGGCGATCGCCGCGACGGCTAATTAACAAATTTAAACAAGTCCAGCAGCCTAGGCTAAACGAAAAAATAAACCAAACTTTTAACAGTTCAACGCTTGTGAAAATCATAAGATTTAACTTTTTATGGTTACGAAAAATCTAAACGGTAATTTATCCTTACCGTTTAGATGTGAGCTTTGATTAATTAGGTGCAGTTTCAAAGGTGCCGGTAAATGTTATAAACCCATTTCCCAAGTTTTGAAACCAAGTGCCAGATGTGGGTGTTTCAAAAGTGTAAACCATTGTGTAGGGCAGCGTGAACAAAGGGCTAATTTGGATTGATTCTTCCACGGCGGTGTTGGCTGATATTTTTTTGTAGGTATAAGTTCCGTGAGAATCCAGTGTTAGTGGGCCGTAACCTTTAATGAGGAAAGTACCATCTTGCGCATAGGTTTGTATTGCTATGCCTTTTTTAGGGTATACATCGGGCGGTAAACTGGATTCTGCATTCTTAATAAACAAAACTACATTTAAACCCGCATTCGTTTCGGGTGCTAAATGTTGCTCTAGGGGGAGGGTGGATGGAACTAAGGTAAAGCTCCCCGAAAACTTTATTTGTCCGTTACCAAAATCTTCTTCCCACTTGCCGCTGGTTGCTGTTTCAAACGTATATTTGGTGGTGTACGGCGTGTTATTAACAGAAACATCAATAGACTTTTCCGTGGCCGTATTAAAACCCGTGCGCTGGTATTTGTAGGTGCCATAGAACGCCTGTTGGCTATCGGGCACTTGGCCTTGCATAGTTTCTGTGCCTTGCGCAGTGAATGTTCCATTCTTTTTAAAACGCTTTACAACAGCTCCCTTGAATGGGTAACCGCTTGGGTAGGTGGTAACGGCCTTTTCGATTTGCAACACCATATCAAATCCAACAAGTGTTGACGGTGCGCCAAGGTCAATACAATCTTTTTTATCTTTATGGTTATTGGGTGATGCATTTAATGCACTGCTGCCGATAAGGAGTAGGCAGACTGTAAGCGTTTTTAATGTACGTAATAGGTTCATAGAATATTCCTTCTGTTATTAACAAGAGATTGAATGCGAGTCATCAATAATGACTCCTAGATTCTTGCGTAATAAACGTCAGGAAAGTGTACTTCCATCAAAAATGACAAGTTTTGATGGGATATTGAGTATTTGAACTTGAATATGGCCTATTTCGGGACGGGACAGACCGTAAAAAGAAAAAGGCCAAACTTGCGTTTGACCTTTTTAGATTTTAAAGCGAATTTTATTCGCCCGCTAAACCCACATAAACTTCATGCACATCGTCATCGTCATCAATTGCTGCTAAGAAAGCTTCAACTTCTTCTAAAGCTTCGCCAGACAAGCTCACTGGATTTTTTGGACGGTAGCCAATTTTTGCAGATTCAACTGTGAAGCCTTGTTCGGGTAGAGCTTTTTGCACCAAATCCAAATCAGTAATGTCGGTAATGAAGGTGGCGGTGCCATCGTCATTGGTTTCAAAATCTTGTGCACCAGCTTCGATTGCCGCCATTTCTGCGTCGGCATCTTTGTTAGCTGGCGACGCTTCAATCATGCCTACATGTTCAAAATCCCAAGATACAGAACCCGATGCACCTAATTGGCCTTTGCGGAATAAACCGCGAATGTTGGAAATGGTGCGGTTAACGTTATCGGTTAAGCACTCAACAATAACTGGCACTTGATGTGGTGCAAAACCTTCGTAGGTTAATTTTTCGTAGCTGATGCCACCATCTAATTGACCTGAACCTTTTTTAATGGCGCGCTCTAATGTTTCGCGAGTCATTGACGCTTTTTTCGCTTGCACGATTGCAAGGCGCAGACGCGGGTTCATGTCGGGGTCTGCACCGTTGCGCGCGGCAATCATGATTTCTTTGGTGAGTTTGGTAAACAATTTACCTTTCGCACTGGCAGCCGCTTCACGGCCTTTTGCTTTCCATTGAGCGCCCATAGTTTTTATCTCGCTTAAATGTGTAAAAAATTTGCGGGTAAAAGCCCGCGATGAAAATAGTAAAAATTAATTCTTATGCAATGCAGTATTTAATTGCAGCGCACTTTTATTTGTAACAACTTCTACGCGACCGCTGATTGAATTGCGGCGGAAAACCAAATCAGACACGCTCGCTAAATCGCGCGCTTTCACAGTTTTCACTTCTGCGCCTGTATCATCCAACATTACGACTTTAGTGCCGGCGGTAATGTATAGGCCAGATTCAATTTTGCAGCGGTCGCCCAAAGGAATACCGGTGCCGGCGTTTGCGCCAATCAAAGATTCTTTGCCGATAGCGATAACTATATTACCACCGCCAGACAGAGTTCCCATAGTGGAGCTGCCGCCACCCAAATCTGAGCCTGCGCCTACAAATACGCCCGCAGATATACGGCCTTCAATCATGGCAGGGCCTTCGGTACCTGCGTTAAAGTTCACAAAACCTTCGTGCATGATGGTGGTGCCTTCGCCCAAGTAAGCGCCCAAACGCACGCGCGCCGTGTGTGCAACGCGCACACCTTTTGGTACAACATAGTTGGTCATTTTTGGGAATTTATCCACACAGGATACTTCTAGCTCTTCGCCATTCAAGCGAGCCTGTAATTGCGCAGCGGGCAATTCATTTACATCAATAGCGCCTTTGTTTGTCCAAGCTACGTTGGGCAATACGCCAAAAATACCTGCCAATACAGTGTTATGTGGTTTTACTAAACGGTGCGAAAGCAAATGTAATTTCAAATAACCTTCTGGTACTGACGCTGGGTTGGTGTCAGTAGCAATTAAGGTAACAACTAAAGGACGTTTGCTATTTACCAAATTTTTAGCAAGTGCTGCTTGCTCAGCATCTACGCCTTCCAATGCTTGGGCGATATCGCCTGCTTGCGCATTAGAAATCGCAATGGCGGAATTCCCTTCGCTATAACCAACGACTTTGGCGATTGCGCTAGCAACAGCAGCAGATGGATTTACTAGCGGTGCAGCGTAAAAAACTTCCAGCCATTCACCTTTTGAATTTTGTGTGCCAATGCCAAGGCCGAGTGCGTATAAAGTTGTCATGGTTTTTCCTAACAATAAAAGTTAATTAAAAATTTGGGTGTATTCGGTGTCTTTAAAACCGACATATTTTTGTTTGCTGGTGTCGAGCAGTGGGCGCTTTATGAGTGTTGGGTTTTCTACAATCACAGCGACCGCATTCTGTTCGTTGAAATTTTCTTTGACGCTTTGGTCTAATTCTTTCCAGGTTGTACTGCGCTTATTAACCAAGGTTTCCAGCCCTAGTTCTGCAATCCAACTTGTAACTTGTGATTTATCCAAACCATCTGCACGGAAATCATGGAAGCGATAGTCGATATTATGTTTTGCCAACCAATTGCGGGCCTTTTTTACTGTGTCGCAGTTTTTAATGCCGTATAAGGTGATCATAGTGTACTCATTTATTTTTAAATCCCCCTCAATCCCCCTTTTACAAAGGGGGAGGTTGAATTGAACTCCGCACCTGCAATAGACGGGGATTCACGCTCCTCCCTTTCGTTAACAGCTCCCCCCTCCCCGAGGGGGAGGAGCTGACTCCCTCCACTTTTTGAAGGGGGAGGGCCGGGGTGGGGGTCAAGGTTTCAACACAACTTTAGGTTTTTTACGATTCGGATAACACGTTCTGCAAATCTCACACACTGTTCCATCGCAACCACGCGCGGAGCAAAACTCGCGGCCATAATAAATAATTTGTAAGTGCAGCGCATTCCAGCTTTCTTGCGGGAACAACCGCTTTAAATCTTTTTCTGTCTGCACAACATTCTTGCCGTTGGTTAAGCCCCAGCGCTGGGCCAAGCGATGTATATGGGTATCCACTGCAAATGCAGGCACACCAAACGCTTGGCTCATAACTACGCTGGCAGTTTTATGGCCTACACCGGGTAGGCGCTCTAGGGCTTCCCAATCCTGCGGAACTTGGCCACCGTGTTCATTCACCAGCATTTGCGATAACACAGAAATCGCTTTGGATTTTTGTGGCGACAATCCGCATGGGCGAATTATTTCCTGAATCTTTTCTACCGGTACTTTTGCCATATCAAACGGGTTGTCAGCCAATTTAAACAGTGCGGGCGTTACTGTGTTAACCCGTTCATCTGTACATTGCGCTGAAAGCAAAACAGCTATTAACAATGTATAAGCGTCTTTGTGTTGCAAAGGTATTGGCGGTGCGGGGTAATGGCTTTGCAGTTTTTGCAAAATAAACTCTACGCGCTCCGCTTTACTTAAAGGCTTTGCTTCTGTCATAACGATTGCACAAAAGCCTTAATGCGCTCTGCCGCTTGAATACATTCACTCAATGGTGCTACTAACGCCAAGCGTACATAATCTTCGCCGGGGTTTATGCCATTAGCTTCACGTGCTAAATAGCTGCCGGGCAATACAGTGACTTTTTGTGCTTCAAATAGTTTCTGCGCAAATAACTCGCCTTTAATGGGAGTTTTTGGCCATAGATAAAAACTAGCGTCAGGTTTTTTCACATCCAAAACGCCATCGAGTATTGCCAATACTGCATCAAATTTCTGACGATAGGCTTCACGGTTTTCAATAACGTGAGTTTCGTCTTGCCATGCAGCCACGCTGGCTAATTGCGTAGGCACAGGCATAGCGCAGCCGTGGTAGGTGCGGTACAACAAAAATTTTTCTAGAATTTTAGCATCGCCGCCCACAAAGCCAGATCGCAAACCGGGCAAGTTAGAACGTTTTGATAGGCTGTGAAAAACGACACAGCGTGAAAAATCATCGCGGCCTAATTCAGCACAGGCTTGCAATAAACCTGCGGGTGGATTGGCTTCATCAAAATAAAGTTCTGAGTAGCATTCATCAGACGCAATCACAAAATCGTATTTATCGGCCAGTGCAATCAAGTCTTTTAATTGTGCGCTCGTCATAACCGCGCCGGTAGGGTTGCCGGGTGAACAGATAAATAATAACTGTGTGCGCTGCCAAACCTCTGTGGGCACAGCAGCGAAATCAGGAATAAAATTATTTTTTGGTGTGCAGTTTAAAAAATAAGGTTCTGCGCCCGATAAAGTCGCCGCACCTTCATAAATTTGATAGAAAGGATTTGGCGATAGAATAATGGGGTTAGGTTTAGTTCTATCCACGATCGCTTGTGCAAATGCAAACAAGGCTTCGCGCGTGCCGTTAACCGGTAATACATGTTTGTCTGCAGTAAAGCTGCCGCTATTTAAGTTGAAGCGCTTGCTTGCCCAAGCTGCAATGGCTTCACGCAATTCGGGAATGCCTTTGGTGGTTGGGTAGTTGGATAATTTGCTGAGGTTTTTTATCAAGGTTTCCAGTACGAATGCGGGTGGTTCGTGCTTGGGTTCTCCAATCGAAAGCATGATGTCTTTGAACTCTGCTGGCGGTGTCACGGCAGCTTTAAGCGCAGCAAGCTTCTCGAATGGATAGGGATGCAATAGATTTAAATCTGGGTTCATATTTTTAATTCATTATATTTTGGATTAATGCAAATCCACACGTTTATCTAATTGTTCGCGAATTTCGCGTTGGAGATTTTCTGCGAGTTCAGTGTTTAACAGTGGTTGCCCATTGTTATCCACAATAAAGAAAATATCCTCTACCCGTTCGCCCAAAGTGGCGATTTTGGCATTCAATAATTGAATGTCAAACTGCATAAAGACGCGGCCAATACTGGCGAGTAAGCCGGGGCGGTCTGGTGTAATAACTTCCAATACACTGCAGTTACGCACTGTGTCGTGACTTAGATTAGTGCGTGTTGGCATTGCAAAATATTTTAGGCGGCGCGGTGTGCGGCGGCTAATAACATCGGAATAATTATCGGCTAGGCGCAATTCTTCTTGCAGCGTTTGTTGAATTTTTTTCAGTAATGTTGGGTTGCTGCCTAGCGGCTTGCCGTCTTGATTGAGAACGAAAAAGGTATCAATGGTATAGCCAGAGTTTGAGCTATAAATTTTTGCATCTTGAACGCTTAAATTTAAATGATCGAGCGCTGAGGTGGCTGCAACAAAAATGTTCTTTTGGTTTTTGCTGCGAATAAATATTTGGGTTGCGCCTGCCAATTCGCGATTGGTGGTTTTTTTGATCAAAATTAAGGGTTCATCATTGAGATGATCAGCCATTGCCTCGGTTTGCCAAGCAATATCCGCTACACTTTCGCGCAAGAAATAATCTTCACCCATATCGCGCCAAAATTCCCAGATTTGCGCTTCGCTGAGTTTGTTGCGCCCCAGTTTGCGAATGGCTGCTTGTTGGGTTTCTTCAATCAGCTCTTGTTTATCAATATTGTTTTCTAGACCGCGACGCAACGCGCGTTTCGTTTCCATATAGAGCTGACGCATCAAGCTGGCGCGCCAGGTATTCCACAATTCTCTATTGGTGCCATTAATATCGGCAACCGTGAGTGCAAATAAATAATCCAAATGCATTTGGTCGCCAACAATTAATGCAAAATTACGAATCACCTCGGGGTCAGATAAATCTTGTTTCTGTGATACCGAAGACATCAACAAATGTTTTTCAACTAACCACGCTACCAAACGGGTTTCGCGTGCAGAAACACCGTGGCGTTTGCAGAAGATTTCTGCATCGACTGCGCCGAGGGTGGAGTGATCGCCGCCACGACCTTTACCAATGTCATGATACAGGCCTGCCATATAGAGCAAATCTAGCCGTGGTAGGCGCGTCATGATATGTGCAGAGATTGGGAATTCTTCTTTTGCGCTCGGTAATAAAAAATTACACATGTTTTGCACCACTTTGAGTGTGTGTGCATCCACGGTGTAGATATGAAATAAATCGTGTTGCATTTGGCCCGTAACTTGGCCGAACTCGGGTAAATACAATCCGAGAATTCCATAGCGCAGCATACGCTTCAATTGCTCTACAAGACCGCCGGGATATTGCAAGAGTTTGACGAATAATTGCGTATTCTTGGGATTGTTGCGGAAACTTTCATCAATAAGATGGCGGCTCTCGCGTACTAGGCGAATCGTTGACGCGCGCACACCCACAATTTTTGGGTTTTGTGCCATAAGCACAAACATTTCCAGCAGCGCGGACGGGTTTTCTTCAAATACGTAGGTGTGAGTTGCTTCAATATAGTTGTCGCGCAACTGAAAGCGCTCGTTCACAGAAACCACGCTTTTGCATTTTCCTTTTTGCAAAATAGCTTCCGATAAAAATTGCAGCAACACATCGTTTAACTCGCGTAGCGCAAGTACGGTGCGATAATACTTGTGCATAAATTGTTCTACAGCGAGCGAGCCTTTTTCATCTTCGTAGCCAAACAGCGTGGCAAGTTCCCGTTGGTGATCGAACATCAAACGCTCTTCGGCACGCTTGGCAACCATGTGCAAACCGTAGCGCACACGCCATAAATATTCTTCGCCACTGTAAAGTAGTGAAAACTCTTCTTCGGTAAAAAAGCCTTTGCCTTCTAGTTGCTTTAGGGTGCGCACTTGGAAGTAGCGTTTGGCAACCCAGCTGATAGTTTGAATGTCGCGCAGGCCGCCGGGAGCGTTTTTAATATTGGGTTCGAGGTTGTATTCGGTGTCGTTATATTTTTTGTGGCGAGCAATTTGCTCATCCCATTTGGCGCGGAAGAAAGTATCCGCTGGCCAAATATTGTTTGGGGTTGATTGCTGAACTAATTCAAGTCGTAGCGATTCATCGCCCACGAGCGTTCGCGATTCCATGATGTTGGTGGCAACAGTGATGTCGTTACGCGCAATTTCAATGCATTGTTTTACCGTGCGAACGCTGCTGCCAATTTCGAGTTTGATATCCCACAAAAAGGTGAGGAATTGCCCGATGTTTTCTTCACATTCTGCAAGCACTTCGGTGCGATGTAGAATAAGCAAATCAATATCCGATGCAGGATGTAATTCGCCGCGACCATAACCGCCTACAGCTTCAAGGCTAATGCTGCCTGGCCACGTAAACTTGTGCCACGCGTAATGCAACATACAATCGATAAAGAGTGCGCGTTCGTAAACGAGGGTGCGGATATCTTCGCCTTCAATAAAACGGCGATTAAATTGCATGTTAGCGGCGTTAATCGCATCTTTAAAAACGGTGATGTGCGGTTGCTCAGCCAGCGCGCGTCTAAAACGGCTTTGATCAAAGAAAAATAAGGGCCGCTCAAAATAGGGCACCGCTGTCATCAACATAGTTGGCTATTCCGAATATTGTTTCGAAAAATATTTCGAAAGTACGACGCATTGATCAGATCGATCAATGCGCGCAGAAGAATACATTAGAATTTTTCGTCTTTACGTGCAGTTAATACTTCAACGCCGGTAGCGGTAACAACCATTGTGTGCTCCCACTGCGCAGAGAGACGTCCATCTTTGGTTTCGACTGTCCAGCCATCGCTTTTTAATTTGGTTTGTGGTTTGCCTGCGTTAATCATAGGTTCAATGGTAAATGCCATACCTTCTTTCAAAGCCATGCCTGTGCCAGGGCGTCCGTAGTGCAAAATTTGCGGTTCTTCGTGAAAAACTTTGCCAATGCC
>SXGR01194250.1_pt1 | contig 19426 bp, 10 predicted proteins | sample 3174711 | NCBI WGS metagenome assembly SXGR01 (sample SAMN11356860, study PRJNA531348) | freshwater metagenome | isolation source: freshwater sample F1-60 | place: China: Fuxian Lake, Yuxi | collected 2017-12-25
CATCGGTCTAGAAGGGGACGCAGGGCAGATGGAATACCGACGTATCCGCCTCCAAGAATTACCCTGAAAATAGCCTCACCCCCATTATCAGTACCGCAAATTCAGACAGTACTTTTTTTTAAAAAAACTTTCCACAAAGCACCTTTTGTGGTTGAGTTCTCGTATTCACAGGAGAACAATCGACAGAGGAGTTCCTTCTTTTTAGATTAAAACAGGCCGTTTAGAGGAAAAGCCCTGTTCATTTAGGTAGTTTTGTTGGCAGCGAGACGATTAAAGCATGAATAAATCTCAAACATGAAAAATCTAGATTTCCACCCGAAGCCTTTTGGATTGCGGGTTCTGGCAATGCTGGGAGTGTGCGTAGTCCTTCTGAACTCAGTTTCCGCAGGCCCCTTCACGTACCAAGGCCGTTTGACCGAAGGGGGAGGTGTTCCCGCCACGGGCCAATACGATTTCTCGTTTGGTTTGTGGGACGCGCACACTCTAGGCACCCAGGTCGGAACAGCCTTAGTTTTGGCTCCGGTCGCAGCCAACAACGGTGTGTTCTCCGTAACTCTTGATTTTGGTGAAGGTGTTTTTAATGGATCAGGGCGGTGGCTCCAAATTTCCGTCCGCCCTAATGGCAGCACGGATCCCTACCAAGTTTTGACGCCACGCCAAGCGGTCACCTTTACTCCTCAAGCAGGCTTTGCATTAGCAGTCGCTGATGGAGCCATCACACCAGCGAAAATTACTGGAGTAATCAACTCGGCGAACATACCCAATTTGGACGCTAGTAAGATTACCACGGGAACCATAGCCGGTAATCTTATCGATGGAACAATCGCCCGCACCACAAGTGTCGGTGCTCTGGAGGCAACGGTTACGACACTTTCTGCACAGGTGGCGGCACTTATTGGCTCGTCCCAAACCCCAGCCCTCGCTGGAGCCACCTTCGTTTCCGCAGATCCAGCCGATGCAATACTGATGGCGAGCGGATTACAAAAAGTTGTGACAGTTGCAGCGCCAGCTTGGGCTAATGGTTCAACATCGAGTCAACCATCGGGAAGATCCGGTCACAGCGTGCTATGGACCGGTCAAGAAATGGTGGTTTGGGGCGGGACGATTGGTTCCGGTCTCTATTCCGCACAAGGCGGAACCTATCGAACTGACGTCGATACTTGGGCGGCGGTTTCAACAGTGGGGGCCCCTTCCGCGCGTAGCGGACATTCCGCCATCTGGACCGGGTCGAAAATGATGGTCTGGGGTGGATTTTCTGGGACCAGCTACCTCGACACCGGCGGACAATTCTCGATCGCCAACCAAACATGGAACACTCTCCCAACCGTCGGGGCTCCAGCAACCAGAGAATCGCATGTCGCTGTTTGGACTGGCTCCCGAATGGTAATCTGGGGTGGGAGGAATTTCACGGGAATGCTTGCGGACGGGGCTTTATTCGATCCAATTTCTAATTTGTGGGAAACTTTCTCCCTCCCTAGCACGCCAGCAGCTCGTTCTGGAGCCACCGGAATTTGGGCTAATGATACCCTGCTGGTTTGGGGTGGCAACGGCGAAACCGGCTTCCTCAACACAGGTAGTAAGCTCATCTGTACAGGCGGAGTTCCCTCCTCCTGGTTACCCATCAGCCTTCAGAACGCTCCTAGCGCCCGGAGCGGACATTCGGCGGTTTGGACCGGTTCAAAACTAATAGTCTGGGGTGGCACTGGAGATTTCGGACTGTTAGGAGACGGTGCGACCTACAATCCTGCCACAGATACTTGGACACCTCTCAGCGGAAACAACGCACCAACCGCTCGCACCTCACACACAGCAGTTTGGACAGGTTCAGAAATGATTGTTCTTGGCGGTGAGACATCGGCAGGTGCCACTGCAACCGGTGGAGCCTACGATCCCACCCTCAACAAATGGCGAGTCCTCAGCAATCCCGGTTCACCCGTTGCTCGAACGGAGGCATCTCTGGTTTGGACAGGCACGGAACTGCTCTCGTATGGAGGTTTAAACGGCGGTTCGTACATCGCGTCGTTGCAACGTCTTAACCCGCAGCCAGCATGGTATTTTTACAAAAAACCGTGAGATCAACTAGGGTTTTAGACAATTTAAGAAAGTTTCGGCCTCCAACCTCTACTGCCGAGGTAGAGGTTTCCAGTAAGTCACCCATTCGGTTAACCACGCAGATGAGCTAATGAAACAATCCGTTTTCAATCAGCAGGTCGCCCGGAAGTCTGGTGGGTTCGTCCAAACCGTTTGTTGGCTGACGATTCTTTGTTGCACATTGGTTTCACAACTCCTCGCGCAACAATTTGCAATCGATTCCGGAATCTTTTCCAGCGGAGGCGGCACCAGCAGTAGCGACCAGTATAGTATCACAGGCACCCTCGACCAGCCCGCCGTCGTCGAGTCAATGACCAGCGGAGCATTCTCGCTAGAACCTGGTTTCTGGAACACCGTGAATCCGCCGACGCCGGTGATTTCCAGCCCGAGCACCGCCACAGCTGTAGTAGGTCAGACCTTCAGTTACACCATTGTCGCTAATAACACCCCTACTTCTTACGCCGCTACGGGTTTGCCTAGTGCTCTGGCCATCGACATAACCAGCGGAGTTATTTCAGGCACCCCTACCGACGCAGGCACCTCTACGGTCACCCTTTCCGCCGTTAACGCGGGTGGCACCGGGACGAAGACATTGACATTGATCGTGAATCCGCCGACGCCGGTGATTTCCAGCCCGAGCACCGCCACAGCTGTAGTAGGTCAGACCTTCAGTTACACCATTGTCGCTAATAACACTCCTACTTCTTACGCCGCTACGGGTTTGCCTAGTGGTCTGGCCATCAACACAACAAGTGGGGTTATTTCAGGCACCCCTACCGCCACAGGCTCCTCTACGGTGACCCTTTCCGCCGTTAACGCGGGTGGCACTGGGACGAAGACATTGACATTGACCGTAAATCCGCCGACGCCAGTGATTTCTAGCCTGAGCACCGCCGCAGCTGTGGTAGGTCAGACCTTCAGTTACACCATCGTCGCTAATAACACTCCTACTTCTTACGCCGCTACGGGTTTGCCTAGTGGTCTGGCCATCGACATAACCAGCGGAGTTATTTCAGGCACCCCTACCGTTGCAGGGACCTCTACGGTCACCCTTTCCGCCGTTAACGCGGGTGGGACAGGGACGCAGACGTTGACCGTGACAGTGAATCCACCGACGCCGGTGATCACGAGTTTGGCGACTGCGACGGCAGTTGCGGGAGAAAGCTTCAGTCACCAGATCACAGCGGAGAATTCACCGACTTCGTTTGACGCCACAGGCCTGCCACCCGGCCTGACATTGGACACTGCTAACGGCGTAATCTCTGGGATCCCAACGACCGTGGGCATCTACACCGTCACCCTTTCTGCAAACAACGTGACGGGGACAGGGACCCAGGCGTTGACTGTGACCGTGAACCGCCCGACGCCAGTGATCACGAGTCTTGCCGCTGTGACAGTGATCCAAGGAGAAACGTTTAGCTACACGATCACGGCAGAGAATTCACCGGAAACCTTTGCGGCTGCTGGCCTGCCTTCAGGACTCAGCCTTGATCCCGCCACCGGACTTATCACAGGAACGCCGACGGACGTAGGCATCGCGAATGTCACCCTTTCAGCAAGCAACGTAACCGGAACAGGGTCCCAGGCGTTTACCTTGACCGTGAATCCACCGACGCCGGTGATCACGAGTTTGGCGACTGCGACGGCAGTTGCGGGAGAAAACTTCAGCCACCAGATCACAGCGGAGAATGCACCGGAAACCTTTGGTGCCACAGACCTACCCATAGGGTTGACATTGGATTCGGCCACCGGACTCATCTCCGGAACCCCGACGGCCGTCGGCGTCGCGAATGTCACCTTATCGGCAAGCAATGTGACGGGGACAGGCACGAAGTCATTGACCGTGACCGTCAACCCACCGAAGCCGGTGATCACGAGTTTGGCGACTGCGACGGCAGTTGTGGGAGAAAGCTTCAGTCACCAGCTCGCAGCGGATAATTCACCGACTTCGTTTGAAGCAACAGGCCTACCACCCGGCCTGACATTGGACACTGCCACCGGAGAAATCACAGGGACCCCGACGACCGAAGGCACTGCCAGCATAACACTTTCTGCGATTAACATTACGGGGCGAGCGAGCCAGACGTTGACATTGACAGTGAACCCTGCGACCCCGTTGATCACGAGTGTTGCAATTGCAAATGCCACCGTTGGACAGACCTTCAACTACAAGATTACAGCAGACAATTCACCAGCTACCTTTGAGGCCATGGGTTTGCCAATAGGTCTGAGTCTTGACTCCTTTACCGGAATCATCTCCGGAACCCCGACGATATTAGGAGTCGCCAGCGTGACTCTCTCAGCAATCAATGTAACAGGGGCAGGAACTAGGACGTTGACCTTGACCGTGAATCCACCCATACCGGCGATTACGAGTCCGAGCGTTGCTGCAACCGGAGTTGGTCATTCGTTTAGTCATGCTATTACTGCCAGTCATAGCCCAACCTCCTTCGCCGCAACGGATCTGCCTTCCGGCCTCGTGCTTGATACACTTACAGGCCTAATCTCCGGCAGTCCAACCACCGGAGGATCCTATACAATTACAATTACTGCCAGCAATGCCGGGGGCACGGGCATCCAAACATTGACCCTTCAAGTATTCATGTTGGCACCGTCAATAACGAGCCCCACCATCGCTACAGCGGTAGCGGGTCAGGTATTTACTTACACCATCGCAGCAAGCAACCCTTTTGCCTTCTTTGGTGCGACTGATTTGCCAGTTGGCCTAACAGTTGACACTGTGACAGGCTTAATCTCTGGGATTCCGACTTCCCAAGGCGACTACACTGTTACGCTATCCGCAAGCATTGGGGATGGTGCGACGAGTAACCAAACGCTCGTTTTGACCGTTCACCCTCCGTCACCAGTTTTTTCGAGTATCAGCAGTGTCGCTGCGGTGTTAGGACAACCATTCTATTTTAGAATTGAGGCTGAAAACTCACCAACGTCCGTCGCTGCACTGGATCTCCCTCATGGGCTTTTGCTTGAGAGCATCGATGGTTGGTTTTGGGTTATCACTGGAATCCCAACCTCAGAAGGTACTCATGTTTTCACGCTTTCCGCCAGTAACGCTGGCGGATCAGGCACTCAGACATTCACTCTGACTGTTGACCCTTTCTCTTACACATCGGATGGCGAGACTATTACGATTACGGGAGGAAATCCTCAAGGCACAGGTGACCTAGTGATTCCTGCACGGTACAAAGGCCTCCCCGTCACCTCAATCGGCGACTTTGCGTTCGCTGACTCCCCAGAGCTGAGGACAATTTCGATCCCCAGCAGCGTCACCATGATTGGCCACAATGCGTTCCGGTATTGCACTGGATTGAGGAGCATCACCATTCCCGACAACGTTACTTCTATCGGCGATGCCGCTTTCGAAGGATGCTCTGGACTAACCAGTGTGACGATTGGTAATGCCGTTACCTCAATCGGTGACGCTGCATTTCGCGACTGCACTGGTTTGACCAACGTGACCATCCCTAACAGCGTCACATCGATAGGTTCGTGGGCGTTTGCGGATTGCGTTGGACTTACGACTCTGACAATTGGCAATTCCTTGACAACCATTGGATACGCTGCATTCGCCTACTGCTCGGGATTAACAACTGTGGCAATCCCAGACAGCGTGACCTTAATGAGCAGCGGGGCGTTTGCTGGATGCGTTCGATTGGCTAGTTTTTCAGTGGGACCTATCAATTCTGCCTTTAGTAGCCGGGACGGAGTGCTGTTCAATAAAAACGAGACATCCCTCGTCTCATTTCCTAGTGCTACAGGAGCTTTCACTATTCCCGTCGGCGTCACTTCTATCGCTGACGGAGCTTTTGATAGTTGCGCCGATCTCACGAGCGTGATTATTGGAAACGACGTAATCTCCATAGGGAATGAAGCGTTTTGGGGTTGCTCAGGATTGACCAACGTGACCATCCCTAACAGCGTCACCTCAATCGGACGTGGTGCGTTTGCAGCTTGTGCCGACCTCACTAGCATCACGATCCCTGCCAACCTCACAACAATCGCCGACTGGACGTTCGCTTACTGCCCAAGACTAACCAATGTGGCCATTCCCGACAGCGTCATCTCAATCGGTATTGAGGCATTTTCCGATTGTTCAGGGCTTACAACCGTGAAGATGGGAACATCCATCACTGTGATAGGCGACTACGCCTTTTGGAATTGCCCGGGATTACACATCGTGGATTTCACGGGTAACGCACCCAGTCCCGGCGTAAACGTCTTTACCGACTCCCCCAACGTCAAAATCTACTACGCCCTCGGCACGACTGGTTGGGGGACAACCTTCGCCGATCGTCCCACAGTTCCATCATTGGCTGCTCCCACAATTACAAGCCCCAGCATCGCCACCGCCACAGTCGGCCAACCATTCAGCTACACCATCGTTGCCAACGACCCGCAGGCCTCCTTTGCCGCCAGTGGCGTGCCCTCGGGCCTCACTTTGGATTCTGTCACAGGCATAATTTCAGGGACGCCCACAACCCACGGGACCTACACGGTGACCCTTTCGGCCATTAATGCCGCTGGCACGAGCAACCAGACACTTACCCTTACAATCAATCCAACGGCACCGGTCATCACGAGTTTGGCGACTGCAACGGCCACAGTGCTTCAAACCTTCAGCTACACGATCACAGCAGAGAATTCACCGACCTCCTACGCGGTATCGGAGAACCGATTTGGGGGGCTTCTTGGTCCAATCGTGAACCCCGCCAATGGCCACACGTATTACGTCCTTCCGCAGGGCACTTGGCAAAACGCCGAGAATCAGGCCATAGCGATGGGTGGGCACTTGGTTACAGTCAATGATCCGGCAGAACAAGACTGGATAATTAGTGCATTCTTTATCGCCGCCGGCGCAGCGAATGAATCAATCTGGATTGGTCTGAAGGATGATGCAACTGAGGGTGACTGGCGATGGGTAAACGGGGAGCCAGTCAACTTTACGAATTGGGGCTCAGGCGAGCCCAACGACAATGGCGGCGAGGATTTCGTACACATGAATCAGGCTGCAGTTGGGTGGAACGACTTAAACGGTGAGGCTGAACTCTTTGCTGTCGTGGAGGTTGAACATCTACCCAATTCACTACCCCCCGGCCTTTCCCTCGACAGACTCAGCGGCGAAATCTCTGGGACACCGGCCACTGCGGGTGTTTACATGTTTACTATCTCCGCAAGCAACGCCGGAGGAACCGGCACCCAAACACTTTCCCTGACCGTCAACCCAGCGATGCCGGTTATCACCAGTGGACTAATTGCAACAGCCACCGTGGGTCAAACCTTTAGTTACACGATTACGGCAGAAAATTCGCCAGCCTCCTTTGAGACATCGATTTTGCCCCCCGGCCTGAGCCTTAACCCCGCCACCGGAACCATCACAGGAACCCCGACGGACGTAGGCATCGCGATCATCACCCTATCGGCAATCAACGTAACGGGGACCGGAATCCAGACGTTGGAATTGACCGTCAATCCCGCGACGCCCGTAATCACGAGTGCCGCCAGTGTCACAGTTACTGTGGGTCAACCCTTTACCTACGCCATTACTGCCGATAACTCGCCGACATCCTTCGCTGTCTCAGACCTACCTTCGGGCCTTACCTTTGACCCGCTCACCCGGGTCATTTCCGGTATCCCTAGCACGATCGGCACCCACCGAATCATTCTTTCTGCCAGCAACGCGGCGGGCACAACTACCCAGACATTGACCTTAGCGGTCAACGTAAAATTCCTCTATAGGAGCGACGGCACCGCTATCACCATCACCGGCACCGAACCGAAAGCCACGGGTGAACTGATCATCCCTGCGACCATCGACGGCCTCCCTGTGACTGCGATCGGGTTTGGGGCATTTTGGGGTTGCAATCAAATCACCAGTGTCACGATTCCTGGCAGCGTCATTTCGATCAACGACTGGGCGTTCCGGGATTGCACTGGCCTAACAAGCGTCACCATTCCTAATAGCATCGATTCCATCGGGGTTTACGCGTTCGAAGGGTGCATTGGGTTGACGACCGTGCCCGAGACACCCGCCGTTGAAAAGACTTTGGCAACCATGACTCTCAGCGGTTTGAAGCCGGCTTATACGGGATCTGCGCGATTACCGTCCGTTCAAACAGTGCCAAGCGGTTTGGATGTTAAATTTGCCTATAACGGTTCTCCGGATCTCCCGACGAATGCTGGCACTTACACTGTGGTTGGTTTGATTCAGGATGCAAACTTCGAGGGTAGAGCTACCAACACATTGGTGGTCGGGAAGGCTACTGCGATTTTGGCCTTCGCTGACATGATTCAGACCTATGATACCACACCCAAGCTCGCCAATGTCAGCACGACTCCGCCGAATCTTCCCCTAAACGTAACCTATAATGGTTCATCGGTTCCGCCAGTGAACGCGGGGACTTATACCGTCGTGGTTTCGGTTTCCGACAAGAATTACAAAGGCGGCGGCGTGAGCTCGCTCATTATCACGAAAGGAATTGCGAGTGTGGATCTAGTGAACCTCCAGCATAAGTTTGACGGAACGCCGAAGCAGGTGGAAGGCATCACAACCCCCGCCAACCTGGCAGTGACTTTGATTTATGCCGGTTCGACCTCGGCTCCAATCAATGCGGGTAGTTACGATGTGGAAGGTTCGGTCAACACAGCGAATTGGGTTGGATCATCCGTATCGAAGATTTTGGTGATCTCCAAGGCAGAAGTGCCGATAACTTTCGCAAACCTCGCTCAAACCTACGATGGTGACTCCAAAACGGTAAACATCTCCACGACACCCGGTTTACTCCCCGTCATCGTGACTTATAACGGTTCACCTGATGCTCCAATCAACGCAGGCACCTACACCGTGGTTGCAACCGTGGACGATCCCAACCACGCAGGGAGCGCGACTGATACCTTGACGATTGCCAAGCGGATTGCCGTCGTGAATTTCACTGGTTTAACTCAGGCTTACTCAGGATCCCCTCGGCGCGTCAAGGCCACTGGAGTTCCAAGCCACGTGTCTGTTGCGGTTACTTACAACGGGGTTCCCACTGCCCCCATCGCCCCCGGGACATACACCGTTGTCGGCGTAGTGGAGGATGCCAATTACACAGGAACTCGGACGAGCACACTCTCGATTACCGCCGTGCCGATATTCATCACCCGACAACCCGCGAACACCGTAGCACAACTCGGAAAACCCATTGGATTGAGCGTCACCCACGGCGGATCCCCACCGTGGACCTATCAATGGATCAAAGACGGAGCGATCCTCACCGGTCAAACGAATCGAACTTTGAGTTTTGACAACGTGGGATTCTCCGAGGTCGGGACCTACAATGTCGTGGTGAGCAATCCATTGGGCACGCTTTTGAGCCGACCAAGCCGCCTAAGCATCGCGACCTCAACACTCCATGCGTGGGGTTATAATTCCCACGGCCAAAGTGGTCTGAATATCCCCGAGAACGGCATATTCCCACACAGCGTGACCACCAACGTGGTTGCTGCTGCCAGCGGAGCAACCCATTCCTTGGCACTTAGAGGAGACGGAAGACTCTTCGCACTCGGAAATAATGCCGAAGGTCAACTCGGTGCAGGAACCATTACTTCTAGCCTTACCCCGGTTGTAGTTGCTAGCAATGTGGTGGCAATCGCCGCAGGTCACAGTCACTCACACTTTGTTAAAAGCGATGGAACACTTTGGTCAATGGGGCTCAATTCAGGTGGCCAATTAGGCAATTGGTCATTTGAAAGTGCCTCTCGACCCGTCGCAGTAGCGAGCAACGTCGTGGCAGTGGCGGCTGGTCAGCATCATTCCTTATTCATTAAGGCGGACGCCACCCTGTGGTCGATGGGATCCAACGCCGATGGACAACTGGGCCGAGCCACCTTAACTAGCACCAATCGCCCGATCCTCATTGCGAGCAACGTTGTCTCGGTTGCGGCAGGGCAATACCATTCTGCCTTTATTAAGGCCGACAGAACTCTTTGGTCGATGGGCTTGAACTCCAGTGGCCAACTAGGGAATGGCACCATCGAGGGATCCGCTCGACCCGTGCTTGCGGCGACCGACGTGCTATCCGTCGCGGCGGGCGAGGCACACACGATTTTTGCGAAAGCCGATCGGAGCTTGTGGGCGGTCGGGGCGAATGCCTTCGGACAGTTGGGGAACGGCTTATTCGTCAATACAAGCACACCTTCGTCCGTTGCGTCCAACGTCAGAAATGTTTCAGCCGGACTGCATCATTCAATGTTTATCCAAATGGATGGCTCGGTTTGGGGAATGGGTAAAAACGATGCGGGCCAACTCGGAACCGCACCGACCGGCCCAGCCGCAAATCCTGTGCGTGTGAGTGGACTCGATTGGGTGGGAGCTACCGTTGGGCGAGGACCATCGTCCGACCACAACTTGGCGATCTTTGGAAACTTGCTAGACCTACCTCCCAACCCACCGACGAATCCCCCACTGTTACCTGCCAGCAAGGACTACTTTGGTGCTGAGGAAACCCAACTCGAAAGCAACGAGATCGAAAGCAGTGAGCAAAATTCTGTTTCCAGCAGGAGCCTCGTATTACGGGTGACTTCCGAAGCAGGATTGATCTTAGTGACGAGCACGTCAGCCGCAGCTGGATTCACGCTGGAGTATGCTTCATCCCTAGAGCCGAACGCAGTGTGGTCACCCGTGCAGGGGATTTCCAACCCGCTCGTTGGAGCTACCGAAATCAGGATTGCTCCGAACCAAAACGCCGCATTCTTCCGCTTACGAAAAGGACAATCAGGGCAGGGCACCGGTGATTCCACCGAGCAACCTCACCCGGAACCTAATCCAGAGTTTTAGGAGCGACTAGAGGTGACCATCCGAGAGGTAGATCACCCGTGCGGCCCGCGCAGCTAAGTCCAAATCGTGCGTGGCAATCACAAGCGTTGCACCTCGTTCTTCGCGGAGTGCGAGGAGTAGGTCCATCGTTTCATCGCCTGTTTTTGAATCGAGGTTGCCCGTTGGTTCATCTGCGAGAATCAGAACTGGATCATTAATGAGGGCACGAGCGATTGCTACCCGTTGCTGTTCACCCCCTGATAACTCGGAGGGACGGTGATCCAATCGTTCAGCCAGTCCCACGCGGTGCAGTAACTCCCTTGCTTTAATTTCCAAAACCGATTTCGAACGACGAGCCATTCGACCCGGCAAACAGACATTCTCCAAGGCAGTGAACTCTGGCAATAAATGGTAGGCTTGGAAAACGAAGCCGATATTCCGATTGCGGAATTCAGCCAATTTCCGTTGAGACAGAATCGCCAAGTTTTGGTCTCGGAACCAGATTTCGCCGGCATCAACCGAATCAAGCCCACCGAGCAATTGAAGCAGTGTGCTCTTTCCCGCACCGGAAGCTCCGCACAAAGCCAAAAAATCGGAACTCTCTACTTCAAAACTCACATTGCGAAGGACGGGGACCACTCTTTTCCCCATGCGGTAACTTTTTGTTAAATTCACCGCCCGCAACAACGACATAATGAAATCAAGACAATGGTTAGAGCTTATTACTTGTCAGAGAAATCTCAGATCTCCTCGACCCGGATGTTCCTAAACTTGACCTCCGACTCTGCATCATGGTTTTGAAGCCCAAGGTAACCCTTCAGGGACCGGGATAACTCGGCGTCGATGGTTTTAACAAAATTCAATTCAACCGAGACCTGCGAACCGACGGCCGTCATTGTCAGCGTGTTCCATTGGCCTGCGGGTCGGAGCGCGTTTTTTGATGGTGCGAGAACTGCGTAAATCGATCCGGCGCCGGTTTTTGAAGGGGGCTTTTCCGGACCATCATGGATTTGAAATTCATAACCAGTAAAGGCGGGGTTTTTTTCCAGTGCTGAACGGAAAAAAATTCCACTGTTCCCTCCCTTATTGATCATGAATTGCAGCTCTAGCCTGAAGTCGCCGTAGGACTTACGCGAGTAAAGCCATGATCCTGTTTTCTCTGGGTCTGTGGTCCAGTTCACTCCATTGCGTCCCACTAATATTTCATCCTCGACCGTCCAGTCGCCTCCGCCCAAACGGGTCCAATTCAGTAGGTTTTGGCCATTAAAAAGTTCTTTGCAACGCAATTCTTCACCATGAACCCATCGCAAGAGATCGCGCGTCGTTTGGATGGCGTCATATTCGGCTTCCGCTGAACCAACTATCGATTCGATTCCTACATAACCCCGGAATCCTCCGTCACGGACAACGCGCATCATTTTAAAGAAATCAGTGTCCTCCACCAACCCTCCGGTCCCGAATTTGGTTGCCCGAGCACTGATTGCCTTCGCAAAAGGCATTATTTGTTCGACAGCTTCGTAACGGTTGATGGAGTCAGGGAAGTTCCCAAAATCTGGCATCAGGCCGAAATTGGGCTTGTCCACGGATTTGACCAGTGCCGTCAGCCACGCTGGATCCGATGATGGACCCTCATGATTCTCAATAACCAAATTTAACCCTGCAGAACCCGCATGGTCAGCCAATACGGCACAACTTTGGCTCATGCGACCCTGAAGTTCCTCAGGAGTTCCGTCGCCAACCGCTTGGATGCGCACCGTAGGACAGTTGAGCGACATCGCTGCATCGATCCAGACCTTAGTGGCTTCAATCGATTTTTGACGCTCATTCGAATCAGCGGATCCGAGCCTCCCGTTAGTTTCCAACATTAAAACGCCGATCCGAACTCCTTCGGTATCAGACCTCTTCCTTAAATCTTGAAGGTAAGATTTGTCGTTCCCACGCCCGACGAAAAAATAATCCGCTAACTCAATGCAATCGATAGAAAAATCACGTCTAGCGATTCGCGGAAAATCGAGGTGTTGGATCACACCTTTCTTCAATGAATTCGCAAGAGACCATTCGGAGAGGGAAATCCGAAACGGCCCCCACACCGGCTCGAAGCCCGCAGTGATACGAGGGAGCAGAGAGAACCCCGCAACCGCAGCAGTGCCAGACTTGAGAAACGTTCGCCGGTTCATATGATGGTAAGTTCGTACGAGATTAGACACTACACTGTCAAGGTATGGAAGAATCCAGAGATCAAACAATTCAATTTCTAGTTTTTTTAACGTGACATGATCAAAGTATCGCCTACAGTTCTCATCCCTTTGACGACCCTATCGTCTAGCGGTTAGGACACTGCCCTTTCACGGCAGGTGCACGGGTTCGATTCCCGTTAGGGTCGCCACTTCTTTCATGGATTTCTGGAGAATAATTTTCCAAAGTTCGATTCTTCACAGAAACCTCTTTCCAAACGGATTAAGGGTTCTACAGTAGGCGCGGATCAGGGCGATTGGCGCAGCGGTAGCGCATCTGCTTTACACGCAGTTGGTCGGGGGTTCGAGTCCCTCATCGCCCACCACCTTATCCGTCTAACGAATGACTCGACGGCTTATGAAAGGAAAACACAATTCCTCCACAGTGAATCTCGGTCTGCTCCAAATGCAGGCTTCAGCAGCTCCAGCGGACAATCTTCGCCGCACTCTCGCAGCCGTGGAGTCTGCGGCAAAAAAGGGAGCTAAAATCATCTGCACCCAGGAATTGTTTCGTTCCTATTATTTTTGTCAAAATGAGGACCACGCCAATTTCAAACTAGCAGAAACGATCCCTGGACCTTCGACCGACGCATTTCAGAAACTCGCAAAAAAACATAAGGTCGTCATCATTGCCTCTCTGTTCGAGAAACGGGCTGCTGGTTTGTATCACAACACGGCAGTTATTATTGACGCTGATGGTTCGTTGTTGGGCGTTTACCGAAAGATGCACATTCCGGACGACCCACTTTTTTACGAGAAATTTTATTTCACTCCCGGTGATCTGGGTTTCAAAACGTGGTCTACAAAATTTGGTCGCCTTGGAGTGTTGATTTGCTGGGATCAGTGGTATCCAGAGGCTGCGCGTTTAACGGCGATGCAAGGTGCCGATATTCTGTTCTTCCCGACTGCCATTGGTTGGCATCCATCTGAAAAATCAGAGTATGGAGTCAACCAGCACGGAGCTTGGGAGTTGATTCAGCGCAGTCATGCGGTAGCGAATGGCTGCTACGTTGCTTCTGTGAATCGGATTGGCTTGGAACGACCGATCGGAGGGGATGGTATCGAGTTCTGGGGCCAAAGTTTCGTTGCAGGAACTTCGGGGCAAATCCTCGCCAAAGCCAGTATTGATCAGGAGGAAACTTTGATTGTGCCGGTGGATCTTGGAAAAGTTGATGTGACGCGCACCCATTGGCCGTTTCTGCGTGATCGGCGCATTGATGCCTACGGAGACTTGACCCGCCGACTAGTTGATTAAAAGGGAAATTCCTTAAACCTACGCGGAGTCTGTTAATCCAGCTCGACGATCCGCGAGAACTTTCTCCGTCGGAATATAGGTCTCAGCAAATTGGGTTCGATAATCTCCAAAAGTCCCAGCGGCTAGATGGGTTCGAATGTCCTGCATCACCCGCAGATACATGTGGCTATTATGCACACTGAGCATCCGTAGGCCCAAGATTTCATCTACATTCAGCAAATGTCGCAGATAGGCACGGGTAAAATTCCGGCAAGCGTAGCAGGGACAGTCCTCCTCGATAGGTCTAAAATCCGCTTTGTAACCGCCTCCCTTGATGCTAATCGTTCCCTTATATGTGAATGCGGTTCCATTTCGGGCAACGCGAGTCGGAAGTACACAATCGAACATATCAACCCCACGTGCCACTAATTCCACCAATTGGGCAGGAGTCCCTAGACCCATGGCGTAACGTCCTTTGTTTTCTGGAAGAAAGGGTTCTGAGTATTCGACTGCCTTCATCATTTCAGGTTCTGGCTCTCCCACGCTGACACCTCCGATGGCATACCCATCAAAATCCATCGAAGCCAGTTTCAGAGCGCATTCCTGACGCAGTTTTGGATCGTTGCCGCCTTGCACAATTCCGAACACTTGCTGCCCCACGGCACGAGGTTGGATCCTGCATTCCTCTGCCCACCTCAGAGTCCGGTCCACTGCGGCCCGTATCTCGGCGGCTGGCGCATCATGAGGAGGACACTCGTCGAAGACCATAGCGATATCAGATCCAAGCAACCGTTGGATCTCCATTGATTCCTTAGGTCCGAGAAATAGGAGAGAGCCATCTAGGTGCGACCGAAATTCGACCCCGTGGGCTTGCACCTTTCGAATCTTCGCCAGACTGAACACTTGGAACCCACCGCTATCGGTCAGGATTGGCCCTGTCCAATTCATGAAACGATGAAGGCCACCTGCTTGGGTGATGATTTCCATCCCGGGTCTGATACTTAAATGGTAGGTGTTCCCTAAAATGATTTGAGTTCCCATCTCAATCAATTCTCGGGGGTCTAGGGCTTTCACCGTTGCCTGAGTCCCCACGGGCATGAAGACAGGGGTCTCGATCACACCATGCGCTGTCGTCAACCGCCCCAAACGGGCTCGGCTCGACGGATCTTTTTTAATTAGCTCGAACACTTGTCGATCATGGGTCTGATTGCCATGGAACAAAACAAAAATACCGCATCAGAATTAACTGATGCGGTAGAATTAGTTTACGGATTGGTTAACGAGCCCTTCGAGCTGCCGAGCGCTCAGCCAACCAGATAAGATCTTTGTTAGGAGTCGGAGCAGTCTGACTCATACCGGGCCAAACGCCTTTCGTCACAATCGAACGATTGTCAGTCCATTTTTTGATTTCTGAGTGGCCGTCCATGAATGCAAATCCACAAGCTTTGTTGTGAAACGAGGCAGGAAGATCAACCCATCTCAGCGCCACACCAGGTCCCACGGTGCCGATACCGCCGTCGTTGATGCTCATTGGATCCTCGTCAACAAAGACAAAGATCATGGAAGGCGAGGGCGCGATCAGATCCGCTTCTTTCCCGTAGGTTAGGAAAGTTTGGTTCAGTGTATGACCATGGTTCCCGTCCAGCCAGGGGCCCGCGACCGAGGTTCGTCCGCCTTTAATTCGAGAATCGGTCCCGACGGCTTGGCTCATCGAAAAACTCCGGTTTCGGTTGAGTTTGGCACCGCCACCGAAATCCCATTTCTTGTTGTCGCCCGGACATTTATACATTTTAACGTTCCCGCCTGTGTAGGGTGCCAACTTGGCTTTTTTGGGATTCGTCAAAAAGAGATCATTGGTGGATGCGGCTTTATCAGTCATCGAGCCGCTAACCCAGTTTCCGTCATCGGCGGAGTTTCCGTCGTCGGGATTCGGGGGATAAAAATCATTGTAGTCCGTCGCATAGAGCTTGAAGGCCAGCATCATCTGCTTGCCGTTGTTCATGCATTGGATTCCTTGCGCCTTGGTTTTTGCTTTGGCCATGGCCGGCAGGAGCATCCCGGCGAGGATCGCGATGATGGCGATCACGACGAGGAGTTCGATCAACGTAAACCCGAGTGTGGGTCGTGTTTTTGCTTGGATGTTCATTATTGTAAAATCGAGACTAATCGAAACTGTGAATTGTGGCTTTATTTAATTTTGACGGTCGTGTTTTCAGACCACCATTTAACGTCCTCGAGGGAGTCCCCGGCAGAGACGTTTAACCCTAAAGTCCCGTTATACTTGGCGGGGGCCCTCATCTTACTTCCCTTCCATCGCCGGATCTCCGAGTGACCATCCGCAAACGAAAAACCGCACGCTCCATTATGGTAACTGGCCGGAAAGTCGATAATGTTACCCGATGTTGCACTCCGCTCCACCATTTGAACTGCCATCGCTGCATCGTTGATGCTGTCGGGATGTTCATCACCAAATACCCATGTTTTTGCGGGGATAACGATCCCTGAGTCTTTGTCGTAAATCCGATAAGGGGGAGAAGGTAACCAACCGCCGAAATCGAAAACTTGACTCATCGAAATACTCCGAATTCTTGGCGTGTAATTGTTTTTCGCCATTTTTCCCATCGCCGCTTTATCAGCTGGGCACTTGTAGATCGTGTAAGATTTCCCGCCGTAAGCAAACAGTGGCCCACGCGAGACAAATGTGAGGTTCGTGTTCTCTCCGCTTCCCGGAAAACTCAAGCTCCCTTCAATCCAAACAGGGCGTCCACCTTGCGAAAGTGACGCGACCAGTTTGTCGTTATTATCGGATGCGTAAAGCTTCCAAGCCAGCATGAGTTGTTTCCCATTCCCCATGCAAAGAATGCCGTGAGCTTTGGCCTTAGCCTTCCCTAAAGCAGGCAGCATCATTCCAGCCAAAATCGCGATGATCGCGATCACAACCAGAAGTTCAATCAGCGTAAACCCTGCGCGTCCGGACTGGGTTGGAGCCGTGCAATCCTTGGGATCAATTCGCATAATGTATTCAAGGGTTAGAGTCGAGAACTCTCCGGTCTTAGGTCATGAGCGTGTAACGTAATGTAAATGAATCGGAATCCATGACAAGTGTGCTTTTATTGGCACAGGAATGGGCTCGGCAGCCCGTCTGTTATTCATCAGACAAAAGGGGGAACTTACCAAGGTGAAAAACCTCAACTGCGGTGTTCAATTCTCTCAACATCCGGGCTTTTATAGGTGCCTTAGGGTGCCCCCAAAGGGTCTTCGATTTCACGGGGCCAAGGACGCTGAGGGTCGTCGAATAGGAGTCCGCAGTCATGCTATCGCGGGCGATCACATACACCAAATTATGGTCGGTGAGTCCTAACCCGGTTTTGGGATCGACAATGTGGGAGTAGCGCACCCCATTGAATTCAAGTTTCTGGACGGCGTCCCCGGAGGTCGCGAACCCACAGTTTTTAAGTTCGATTAATCTTGAAGGTTCATTGGTTTGCGAATCCAACGGGGGGATTTCGATTTTCCATCCTCGCTTTCCCGGTGGAGGTTCGCCGAGTGCCATATCTCCGCCTCCGGTAACCAGCGCACGAGAGCAACCATGTTCTCTCAGCACTCTGAGGGCTTCATCCAACGCAAACCCTTTTGCAATTCCTCCGAGGTCTAGCCGCATATGAGGGGTCAACAATCGCACAGTTTGCGTTCGTGGATTCAGGACAATATTCTCATAACCTACTCGTCCTATCGCCTCACGGATACTACCCGGCTCTGGCAATCGATGGTCGCGCCTCGCCTTCCGCCACAACGTCACCAATGGCCCGACGCTAACATCGAACGCCCCATCGCTTTCTTTGGCACGTTGTTGAGCCATCGCCAATACTTTCCAGAGTTCAGGACTGACTTTGACCTCAAGGTTTTGGCCGGAAGATCGAGATAATCGGTTCAGCTCACTCTCGGGTTCATAGTCCGACAGAATATTATTCAGTTCACTGACCCGTTTAAAGGCTTCAGCGGCAGCTTGGGCAGCCACATCGGTATCAGGAGCGTAGAAAACTAGTCGAAAAGGAAGCCCCATTTGGGGTTGAGTAAACTCGAATCGCTGCCAATGGCCTCGTCGATTGGAACTACCAATAGGCGACCGACACCCCACCAGAAACAGCAGGACACCCAGCAGCAGTGGACTGAAGCATAATCGGCTCCGTATGGAGAATTCTTGATGATTATTCACGAGTTGGAGTTTCTGGCTGGAGCCAAGCGACAGTTCGGTTTCCAACCACTTTATGGGGTGATCAATCCCGAGGAATGTCCCAGCGCGCAAATCTCCTCCAATGTGGCGGTTCCGGTGGTTCCCAATTGGTGAACCACGAGCGAGGAGGCTAACGCGGCGAGTTCCATTGCTTCCAGAACGGTCGCTCCCGAAGCTAGGGCGACAGTGAGGTTCGCCATTACCGAGTCTCCCGCTCCAACGATGTCAATTTCTCCGCGCAACGGGAGGGCTGGAACGTGCCTAGCAGGTTGTTGAGGTGCGGCACCAATCAAACCGTGCTCCGCAAGCGTGATGAACACAGGATGGTTTTGGGCGGAAGAAATATCCTCAGCGGCTTTCTTGATCAGGTCGAACGATGCATCCTCAGGAATTCCTGCGGTTCGTGCCATTTCAGCACGGTTCATTTTAAACCCCACTCGTGGATAACCTCGGAGGGAACGGCGGCTATCCGCCAGAACCATTAGATTCGGTGCTGCAGCGACCGCAGCAGCTACTGATTCTAAAACGGGGGAGGAGATGACGCCTGTATCCGCAACATCCACCTGATCCAGCAGAATCATCGCATCGACCTTTGGAGCCAATTCCATGACTGCATCTGCTAAAGTTTTCTGCAACGCTTCCGGGGTGGGAGACCAATTCTTGAAGTCGAGCCGACTCAATTCCTCTGGAGGACGCCCCGGATGCATCAAAAGTGGTTTCGAGTAGGTAAATGTATTCCTTGAGTCTGTAGTTACAAAATAATCCAACGAGACACCCGGACGAATCGCAAGCACCGTCCGGAGTTGGTATCCTTCCCCATC
>SXGR01321489.1_pt1 | contig 19421 bp, 17 predicted proteins | sample 3174711 | NCBI WGS metagenome assembly SXGR01 (sample SAMN11356860, study PRJNA531348) | freshwater metagenome | isolation source: freshwater sample F1-60 | place: China: Fuxian Lake, Yuxi | collected 2017-12-25
CACTCGCGATAGTATGGCTCGTCCCGACGGTCGCGTTATTCACCACAATCCCGTTCCCCGCGTTCAGTACCTGCGATTTTAGCTCACCCGTACTGGGTTTGTATAGGAGATTCGCATTGCTCGTGTAGACCGTGGTGGCCGTGCCTGAAGTGGCTCCAGCAAATAACGGATAGCGATTACTACTGGTCGCCGTATCGTTGCTGATTGTCGAGCCACCTACGCTCGCCCACGCGGTCCCGTTATAGCCTTCAAACTCGGTGCTGGTGCTGTTAAACCGGAGGTACCCTGCACTCGGTGAGCCGTCACGCTGGCCCGTCGTGCCAGCGGGAAGGACTGCTGATCCCGTCGTGCCGGTCTTGGCTACGACCGTCGATGAGGAGACCGTCAGATCGGACCAGGATGACCCGTTGTAGATCCGTGAGATATTGGATGTCGTGTTAAAGTACCAGTCCCCTGCGGTTAGGGCGCCGCCGTCGTTGTCGAGGGTGGGGTCTGACACCTTGGGGCCGAGATAGGTATCCGTAAACTCATCCAGCGCGGCTTCCGCAGCGGCCTTCGCGGCGGCAGCAGACGCAGCAGACGCAGCAGACGCATTCGCGTTACTCACCGCCGTCGCCGCAGAACTGGCTGCGTTGGTGGCCGAGGTCGCCGCGTTGGTGGCCGAGGTCGCCGCCGCCGAGGCTTGGGCCGGAGCCGCAATGATCGCCGCGATATTCGTGGCGCAGGTGTTCACGGAGGTGATATTGCCCGCCACGGTGGTGACATTGGCTGCCACGCCCGCGACGGTGGTGACGTTCGCACTAATCCCCGCCACGGTCGTGACGTTCGCCCCGATGCCGCCCACGATATTCACGTTCGCAATATTGCTACCGACGCTATTGACATTCGCGATATCCACGGCGACGGTATTGATTTCTGAGGTGGGTTCCAAGAGGTCAGACCCAACCGCGTTCACGTTGGCGATGCTTGCCCCGGTTGCATTCACGTTGGCGATATCCGCGCCGACGAGGTTGACGTTGGCGATGTTCGTCGCCACCGTATTGACATTTACAATCGCCCCTGCGACGGTATTCACGTTAGCGATACTGCCACCCGTGGCATTGACGTTCGTAATCGATCCGGCGACGGTGGTGACGTTCGCCGCAATGCCTGCGACGGTGGTGACATTTGGCGCAATGCCTGCCACGGTGGTGACGTTCGCCGCAATGCCCGCCACGGTCGCCAGATCAGCCACGTAGTTCTGCGTCGTCACTCCGACATCACCCGCCGCGTCAAAGGTCAGAAGCCGCAAGGCCCGATTGGCCGCCGTCGGTAAGGCGCTGATACTCGTGACGTCGCTCACAGGCTGCCGCACCACGCGAACCGTCGTGTCGTCAAACTGTTGTGCTGCCATGATTGCGAGGTCGAAGTTCTTCTCCGTCGTGGCGGCAGGGAAGGCCCCAGCGACCGCATAGACTGAAAGCTGTGTGAGCGGAACGACCCTGAGCAGAAGGACCACAACCCCATTGGCGGGAGCGACCGTGAAGGTCACGCTCGTCGAAGTACCAGGCACCCCGCCCACCGTATAGCCGGTGGCTTGGAGGGTCGCGTCCTTGTACACCTGTAAGTGTGAGGCGTCGTAGAGGAGCTTATTGTAGTTAAAAACCGTCGTGGTCCCGTTGCCAGTCGCCGTAACGCGGTTACTCGTTGATGTGAGGGCCATTGGATTCTCCTATTCGCCTATACCTGGAGACCTAGAGAGCCGACCTGGGGAGAATTTCCCAGGTCGGGTTCGGACCCCTTCCTTCTGCAACCCCTGCTTGCCAGCAATCGCATCACGTATTTCCTGGTGTGCATCTAAGAAATCACGCTTCCCTTTTTCCTTGAATTTAGACATGGAATCGCGTAGCCCGTCCTTAAACTCCTCCACACTATATCGCTCTCTGCTGGCGATGAGACTCGCTAACTCTTCTGGCAACCCCTCTGTGATTGCTAAGACGTACTCGTCGTAAAGCTTGTCGCTTAATGGTATACCGTCAATCTCTCGGCGTGGGAGCGTTGGGACAATATCCACCTCCTGCATAACCTTCCAAATTTCTGGGTCTTGCGATGGATGACCGTGGAAGAATGGGTTAAACCAGCCTCCATGTCGCACGAGTGGCCGACCAAGCGCGTTCCGCTTTGGTGGTAAGTTCTCGGACAGCCCAGGAATATTGGCCTGCAAGCTGTGGATAAGATCTGTCGCGGCACGTAGGTTTGGATCAATTCCTGCAGTGATTTGGCGGAGTGTACCAGAATAGGGCGTGACCAGGCCCGGAATCGTTTTAGCAAACCATTCTTGGAACGAGTCGAAATCGCCAGAGACGACGGTATTAAGCGTACCAACTAATCCCTGTGTCCAGGATTTAACCCCAACATTCCCTACGATGGCAAGGGCGAGGGCTTCCGTGGCTTGGGTTAGCTTATCGAGTTCATCCGGCGGCGTATAGCTCATAATGTCGTGAAGGTCGGCAACCGCAGAGGTGATCGTGCAAAATGGTTCAAAGGCCGTGCAGGAGCGATATTGTTTCGAGACGGGGTCAAACCAGGCGTTCGGAATCCGCCCATCAACCTCCATCCAGCCTTGCCGTGCATATTTCTCACGAGGGCCATTCCCCGTGATAAGACCTTGTTGTGCGAGCGAATAGAGTGCGTCGAGAACCACTGAACTGAATGCAATTTTCGCGGCTTGAGTGGCCGCCCTTGACCCTCCCGCCAGGAGTTCATTACGCACCGCAGGGGAAATTAGCGAGATTGGGCCACTGTACTCTGCTGCCATCTTTGCGGAATTCGCCATAATTGTGGTAAATGGCAAGAAGAATCTACCTATGGGGAACCCCGAAGGGAATCCCGCTTCACGCGGCCCTAGGCGAAGCTTGTCAGCGATGGTCCCGACAGCCGAAGCCGCCTCACCTAACTCCTGCTGGAGCGTGATATATTGCGCGAAGAGCGTCGATTGGTCTGTGAGTTCTGGATAGTGTCCAGGATTCGCAATAACATCCCTGCGGATTTCTTGCCCCCTCTGCACAGCTTCAGCGCCAGTCAGCCCCTCGCGCTCGACGACGAGATACGCCTCGCGTAGCGCGATCGCCCGCAAGTTTGCCTGGAAGCCGACGACTTTATTTAGTGTATCGCCTGCGAGCAATAGCCTTCCCCCCATCGTCGATGCAAAATCGATACTTTTCGAGGTCCATCGACGAGCCGCCGTGGACATCCACGACGTAGCATACCCCATCGGACCGACGGTATTTAGCCAAAGTGTTGTATTAGACACAGCAGGGAAAGGGTTTTCGGTCATCGAGACGGCAAATAACGGTTTGCCATCCTTAAAGGATTGCCATGCTAAACGAGCGCCAGCAAGGAACGCCTCCGTGTTGGCTCGCATATTGAGCATTGCGCCGACTTCCCCGAAGTAGACACTCCGCTTAAAGTCACCATTTGTCAAAAGGTTCAGCAAGGAGACACTTCCTGCGTCAATCCCTGCTGCAACTCCGCGCAAGCCGACCTCCGAAGCAAGGATCGCTGGAGTGCCAACAATGTTCTTGATTGGGGCGAGGGCGAGCAGCATGGCGTTATACCATTGCTCCTTCCAAAGATCCCAGAACAGTGGATTCTGAAGTGGTTTCAAGAATCCAACGAGCTGCTCCTCAGTCTGAATCATCTCAATCGCATCTGACAGCGCACGGATAGGCGATTGGGGAATCTCGCCTGGTGCCATAGGATGTGGGCGAGCTTTCGATTCCTGTTCAAGCGCAACAAAAAAGTCGTACAGTTTCGTGATCCATACATCTGCGATCTGAAACTCGCGCTCACTGAAGTCCGAGGCGGCGTCAGGGTTTCCTTCAAACCGCTCACTCACTTTTGCCTCCGCGATGCCGGATTTCGGAAGACCTGCCCGCATAATACGAACATCTCGCGCTGGTTCTGCGTACAGGCCAAGAATGACTTTCAGAAGACCTTGGGTCCGCCCCATCGCTGTGGCGAGTGGTCCGAAGTCTCTTATGTCTCCCGTCTCGCGGTAGACCGCATTCGCCGCCTTCATCGCATTAAACTGACCCTTCAGTAAATTGCGGACACGAAGCAGCTTTTCAGGGGGGAGGGCTGTGCCTGGCGGAATGCCTAGCGCAGCGTTTAAGGTCAGGTCAACATCTTTCTCTAGCCGGATTACATCGACATCGTGCAGGACAGGGCCACGGCGCTGCTTTGTGACCGATGCTGCGAATTTCTCAAATTGCCCGCGAGTTTGCTCCCACGCCGCCTCCTCGTTATCATACGCTTTCCGCCCTTCCCCATGAAACGGTTCATGGGGAAACTCAGGCGACTCGCCTCCCGTCGGTTTCCGTGGTGGCGCGGGTGGGAGTCCACCAGATCCACCGACAGCTTGTGCGGCGGCTCGATCTTTTTCGAATTGTTTGACGGCAGATTTCAACGCCTTCGCAATGACAGGGCTGGCGGGCTTCCCTACTGCTTTTGCGCCCTTTATGATAGTTCCGACCATTGGGCCAATAAATGGTAGCACGGCTAGCGAGGTTTCGACGCCTGCCGCGATCTCTGACTCGCTCTGCCCTGGCAACCCTGCGATAAACTCGACCATCCCCTGCGAGAACGCTGCCGCCCCCTCCTCATCGAGCCCAACTGCACGGCCCGCTAATTCGATTCCTGGCGCGACGGCTTCCGCAATAGTGCGCCCGACTCTTCCGACAGCTTCCACTGCTAGTTCGCCGGTCCTGAGTTTCTCGAATTGCTCGCGAAAGTGTTCTTTGACCGCCTGTACTTCTGGTGTATCGAGTACCAATTCACGACGCGGCGCAGTCACGTGAACGGTCGGAATGACGAGTGCGCCATCCTCGTCAAGCGATGCCTCAGATGCGCTCGGCTTGATCTGCGCCAGCGGCGCATTCGCCACGTATTGCCTAGGCGTGAGGACGCCAGGTTCGTCAGCCTGCTTCGTGTCTGGCGTTGGTTCAGCGGTAGCGACGCTCACAACCGTAGCAGGGGACACGGAGGTTCCTTGCCCTCCAGTAGCTACCACTTGCTGAATTTGTCGTGCAACCGCAGCCTCAGCCTCTGCAATGTGCGATCCGTAGAGCTTGTCTAGATCGTTACTTGCCACCTGGCTTACCCCCCCCTAGATTCCCTCCTGAGCCCTGCCCTGCTACTTCTACCGCACTCCGCCATAAATCTGCTCGTTTATCGTAGAGGTTAAACAACCCACGCATCAGTGGAAACTGCCGTTCAATTCGCGCTCGCGCTGCCGGGTCCAACTTGTGTTCGGACCCCGTGACGATACCGGGGTCATACACCCTGAAGCCGTGTTCCATGCTTAGCAACATTGCATCTTTTTGTTCCACGGTCCTACGTTGCCCATACGCAATGCTGGCCTCTTGCGCTACAAGTATTTTGTCACGCGCTTCGTATATTTCTTCGACGGTCATATCAGGGTGCTGGTTGGCTTGAGCCATGAACAACGCCTGAGAATTATTTCCAATTCCCGTCAAGTAATATGCGTCAGCAGGCATGGCGCCATTCGGGATAATTGGTTTTAGGCTGCTAAATGCGTCTCTCATCGCTCGTCGCTGCGCCGAATCCTCATTGGCTAAACTCGCCATAGACGAATGCAGGACCGCCAGCACTTTCTCCGCATCCTGCGGGGTGAGATCTGCATCCTTGCCGAATACATGCGCCCTCACGATGTCGGGGTTAATGGTCCTTTTCAACGAAGGATCGAACGAGAGTCGGTGGGCGAGGTCAGTGAGGCGCTCTGCTACATATGCCGAGGCCTTCTTAAAGCTCTCATCGTAGTAAAGGACACGCTTGTCACCCAACTGCTTATTCTCTGTCAACAGCTGCTGATACGATTCAGGCGTTAAATCATCACGATGCTTCTGAATATATTCCGCGGCATCAGTGCCAGGTTCCCGTAGGCCAGTATCCTGACTAGTGGTCCCCCACATGAGATCGAGGGCGCTTTTGACTGTTTCGTTGTTAAGCAACTTTTTTCGCTCGTCGCCCTCCCTATGCAGATCTTCGCGCACAGTTCTCGCCGCTGCTGTCAGCACAGTCCATTGCTCCTGCGTGAGGAGGTTCCAGTGGACTGCATCCCACGCAGCGTCTCCCGTGATGGCCCCGGAGGGATTCTGTCCGGCAGCCTGTGCCGAAAGAAAAGCGTGAGGAGATTTATGGATGAGTCGATTGGCGATGCCGAAGTTGACGGCGTTGCGATACTCGCTCCTAAGGGCGGCGGCCCTCGTTCCGTCGTAGACTCCGGCGGCTACGTTGGCGGTTAAATTCGCGTCAAATTCGGCATCGATCTTGGGCCGACTTGATGGGTCATTGATCGCGGCCTGCGTAAACGTCTGAAGCGTATTGGCATTACGGAAGATTTGCTCATTTGCCCAGGCAGTATTTTGCAATTGTGTGAAGTTAACAATGCGTGACTCCGCCGCCTGTGGCATATGCCTCGCGACGTACTTGTGGGCAAACGGGGCATTCTTCAAAGCTGGCGAATTAAGCAATGCCTTCTCTCTGTTGACGGCGTATTCACGAAAAGACCGTGCGACATCACGTGGGTTTTCATGGTTAGGCCCACGCTGCTGCTCGATAAGCTCCTGACTCTTCTCATCTAGTTCGAGTAGATACTCTCCGACAATTCTACTCGCGATATCAACCTCCTCGATCTGCCGCATTTGCTGCTCCTGTGCCGCCAAGACCAGCATCCCGGACGCCGCCGCAGAGAGTCCTTGCGTGATCGCGCCACCTCCGACGATAGCCGGATTCGCGGGCGCCAGTCCGCTCGATTCAGGCCCGACACCGCGAGATTGATATTGGGGGACTTCCATTAGACTAACCCCGTCGTCTGTGGTGCATACTGCGTGTAGCCCAATGCAGGCATCTTACTCCTAGCATACATGGCTCCGGTATTCAAGATGCCGCTAATGGCCGCCTGTGGGATCAGCGTTCCCGCTTGGAACCGCGAGAGATCGGCCTGCCGCTGCTGGCCTCGCGCCTGCAACTCCCCTTCCAGTAACGCGAAGGAAGTATCGCGGTCGAAATTTTTCACCGTGTGGTCCATAATGTCAAACAAACTCCCCCCTTGCGCGAGTCCGGCCTTGCCGTACGCCGCCTTCTGCTTCCCGACGGTGAGGAGCCTCCCAATCTGCAACTGCCGCGCCTGCTCGGCAGCTCGTGCGCGGATGTGCGGGATATTCTGTTCGGCAATTGCGGCGTTCTGCTGAAGGATCTTTGCTTGCTCATTCGCCTGATAGACCCCATACGCCCCGCTCAACCCTTGGATTCCAACTGCGGCTTCCGCTGCACCACCCATGTTACCGCCTCACTTTCGCAAATAAGAGCAAATCGGTTTTCGTTGGCGTCGCGGCAGTCAAGACCGCCTCTTGCGTCATCCCCATCCGCTTGGCCAGACGAATGCCAGGGACATATTCCGCCAAGCAATACGCTTGAATCCGATGCGCCTGCGTGAGCCGCGCACCAAGTTGGAGCGCCCGCCGAATGGCCGCTATAAACGCCCACGGGCTAGACGGATGACTCGCAAGCACGAGCCACGCCTCATACACCCCAGGCCAGAGGGGAAGGAGTCCGGCACTTCCACAATATTGTCCGCCCTCGTAGAAGGACACCGAGAGGTCGAGACGTGCGGCTTTCGCCACGCTCTTGGCGTCGAACCATCCTGCTGGAGGTGCCGTCGAAAGCCAATCAAGATTGCCCTGCTGGTAGAGCCGCGTCTCGATTGTAGCGTCAGTCTGCAACATCCAGTTCCCCCGAATACCCTAAGACGCTAGCCGGAAGAGGAAGCGTCTGCTCTACCGTAATCGTCGCCTCACGCGACCAGCCAAGATTAGCAATCTGCTTCGCCCCAGTAAAGTTCGGCTCCACGGAATCCATAGGGTCAGCAGGGGTGCGATACTGCACCTGCGTTGCGCCGTTAATTGTCAATCCTAGGGTATTTTCCAGTTCAACCGCCAACGACGCCCAATGCTTTCTTTTGTACCGCGCTGACCCTGCGGCATCGCGGATTGCAGGTTCCAGCGTGGTAAAGCTTGGATTCGGCGTGATAGGAAGGCCGACATTGATTTTCTCAGCCGCAGGGCCAGTCGAAGATCCGTAGGCAAGGCTCACTCCCCCACGCACGACCGTCTGTGAGTCGTACACAGCCCCATCGCCCACGACACTTACCACTTGCCCGTTTAGATGGTCAAGTCCACTCACAGCTAAAATGGCTGGTCCGCTGTATTGGAGCGCACTATGAACCGAAATCTCAGTATCCTGCATCTCAACATAGTGTCGATCAATCGCGCCAATCGTGCGCTTCATCACAAACCAGGCTTGGTCGCTTAGGCGATCCACGCTTGGAATCACCGTTACCCATTTGTATCGCCCTTCCGCAGCCGACGACCCCATGAGTGCCCAGGCGCGGACCTTCTCACTCACATAGTTGCAAAAGGCGAGCAGTGACCCGTCAGACCGGATAATCCAGATCGTGCGGTCAGGCTTATTTTGGTAGGCCATCGTGGTGATTGACAAGGGAGAGCGAAGGAAGTGGTCTGCCACGAGGGAGAGTTCATCTGTCAGGAGGGTCTGCTCGGCATCACTCCACACGAGTTCACGAAGCTCCCGCCCGCTCCGCTGCACGAAGATGACACGGCCTCCGATACGCACAGGTTGAATACTCTTTGACCCTTCCGTCGTGCCGGAGCGGACAAGTGGTGGCGTCGCCGCACTCACCGCTTCAAAGCCTCCGCCCACAAGGGTAAATTCCTCACCGGTCGTACCAACATAGAGTTGCTGTGCGCCCGCGAGCCATTGAATCGTATTGACCTTATTCGAGCCTAATTGATACGTCAACCCATCGTCCTGTGCGACGGTGCCACTCGTAGCCGATGGAGACATATCCTCGTAACTGCCTGTCGTGGAGAGCCAAATCCGTTGCGGTTCGCGTGTACTAGCTCCGAAGCAGAGTCGCTGCTCGAAGATGGTGACGCAAGAAGGGAAATAACTGGTGCCACCCCACGCCCCTAGTCGCCAAGCCAGCTTCGCATTGGCATTCGTCAAGGAGAGAACCACGGTAGTCGTCACCACGGTTGTACTTGTATAGCCAGTAATTCGGCAGTAGCCCCAGGTAGTGCCTTCTTTAAGTCGAATGACCCGCCCAATATCACTTGACTGGAAGCCTGTATTGTTATTGATGCCCGTAGTGGCCGAAGCGGTAATGGTAATGCCTGGGCCTGGACCAGGCCCACTCGGTGTCAAGGTGGTAGTAGAGACATTTTCATCTAGGTAGGGGCCGTCGAGAAAGGTGATCTGATCCAGCGTCCATGCCGTATGCGCTGTGCGAGTAAGCTTCCGTGGGGCATAGGTGCCATGCACGAGATAAAGCGTATCCGCAGACTGGGCAAATTTGATATCAGGGATGTCGGCCAGGAGGTAGGGGGTCGCGATCTCATACGGACGCGACCAAGTGCCGCCACTCGTGTAGGTGTGAACGAAGGCCGAGGCTTGGAGATCGACAATGGACCCTGTGATATTCGTCACAATCCACTCGCCATTCGCTTCATCAGTGCCCACCACACCGATCAAGGCAATATAATCACCCGTATTCAGTCCGTGTGGGGCCGTCATGGTGACTCGAATGAGCCCTACGCCGTTGTTCGCCATCGTCAAAACGCCGCCTGAAAGGTCTATGATTCGTGCGCCGTCCCGATAGAAGCGGAAGTAGAGGTTTCCCGCCTCAATAACATAGGCTTGTGTCGTGCTGAATTCAAATGGGAGGAGGTAGGCAAGTGCCGCATTTTTCGTCTGTGCTATCCATCGCTGCCCGTACTGCGTAATCACGCCACCCGTCGGGAGAGGAATAAAGTTGCGGCAGGTACGCAGAGCGTTCGCATAGCGGTCGTAATCCTCGCGCAAAATGAGGCGAGGCGAGAGTTCACCGGAGTTGAGCGCATTCTTAACAACCCGCGTGACGGCCATCTAGAGCCATTCTCCATCAGTCAGTTGGTTAGCAGACACGATATTCCCGTTGACACGGGCGAACCCAATCGGGCTATCGTTGTTACGGGCTTCCCATCCTTCCTGTCCGTCAGTCGTGCGGGCTTCCTGCAATTCCCGCTGGTAGAGCGCCCAATAATCTTGCGTATTCCCGCGTCGAGCCGTCAACCCCATGCAGAGGGCCGCGTCAAGGCGGTATTGCAGTGCGCTGGCGAAGTTCACGCTAAACACCGCCGGGTCCGTAATCCGATAAATCACTGCACACCGCATCGGCGCGGTGGAGTCCGTTAAGATATAGCCGTTTTCAACCACGAACGGCGTCCCTTTCGGCTCCACGTAGAGGACACGCAAGGAATCCGCAGGCAGAAGATAGGCAGTTGACCACTCATCGGTTTCCAGTGTCACGACCGCTGCCGCAAGCGAGAGCCGCTTCGTGGCGAAATTCCACGGATGGGCCGCCAACACACGATCCCGCGTGATCGCATAAACGGCATTGACCGCTCGTGCTTGGTCGCTATCGTCAAGAAACGACTGAATCGTCTCGTGGCCCAGATCAATGAGTGCGGCATTCGCAATATCCACATCAGAGAGACTCATGCGCCCTTCCTTATCGTCTTGCCATACATGGCGTGCAGTTGGACTCTTGATCGGTCAAGCCGCTGTTCAATCCGGCGGGACTCTTCATCCTGTCCTTGCTCAACCGCCCGTGCGAAATCCTTCGTTAACTGCGTAATAATAGCACACAAGCGGCCTCGTCCCGCCCTGTCTGGCAGGGCGGGATCAAGGACGGCTCGTGGCTCTGGAGAGAGTCCTAATTCCATGATTAGTCCGTCATGTACTCCAAGTGACCATAGCATGTCGCAGCGGTCCAGGCGGCTGCCGCGTTCGTGGCAATAATCGTCTCCTCTGCGGAGGTTTCTGACCCGTAGTTCTCGGTGGAGTTCTTCGCCATTTCCAGGTAGGTCGTGGCGTTCGTCACTGCCGCCACGAAGTATTTACCCGTGGCGCTGGAGACACCAACCGCAGTCGTCGCCGTCCCGCCCTGCGCCACTGTATACTGGATACGTCCACCCAAGACGCGAGCGCCCTTCGGCAGCTTCGTCAAGGTCATGGTGTCGCCTGCCCCAGTCGGCACGGTGCAAGTGAAGTATGCCTTCCGCACCCGTCCGCCCGTGGCGTTCGAGGTATCGCGGTACGCTGCCATGTTAGTGATCTGTGTGGAATTATTGTTGGCCATGATGACTACTTTCTGCGCCTAGCTTTTCGCTTTTATGGCGCGTTGTGGGACGGGAGGAATACTCCCGCCCCGTGAAGTAAACTTACAGGCTGGCGTCAATCCGCAGCCGGTATACGCCTGCACCCTGAATGCGTGTCGCACCCATCGTCATACAGGCATAGGTCTGGATGGCATAGTCCTTGTCAGCACGTTCACTGAGTCGGGCCATGATCTCCTTATTGAAAGCTGCGCCCATCGAATCCTTCTGCCAAGCAAAGCAATAGTAGTCATTGCCTGCGGCTTGGGGCAAGAGCGTGGACATAATCCACTTGAAGCCAATCCAGGTATCCAATTCGCCACGCACCAACGCCTTCACCGTGTTGTAGTCGCTCGACGCGGCCAACGGTGCAGACGAGGCACCCAACAACTGAGTTACCAAGGCAGGCTTATAGGCAATGAAGCGCTCTTCTGGCGTCACCTCGCCATCGTCCAAAGCCTTCTTAATGGCCAGTATCTGGGCGGTCGTCGCCACACCCGCGCTGACATCGGCATCGCCACCCGCCTCTGAGGTGAAGGTAACGGAGGACGCACCGGATTCCCCGGCTGCCGCATCCGCAGAGAAGGCCGCGATGTAGGCCCGGTCCATCGACCTGTTCAGGGCGCTGGCGGCGGCAATCGCGTATTCACTGTTAGGATCGATAAGCAGGCGGATCTTGTCCTGCTGATCGACGAGGGCGTTCCACACCTTGTCGGTGGGAACCACCATGCGTCGAGAGTGGGCAGGATCGAGCAACACGGTGTCGGCATGGCGAGCAGTCTTATCAACCGCCTCTTCCAGCCCCAGTCGCTCAAAGAAATGGGCCTTGCCTTGAAGGGTCTCCTCGCGGAACGTGCCGCGCAACTTCGCCTTTCCCGCCTGTTGGTACAGGTGGGTGACGTTCGCCTTAAACTGTAATGTCCGTGCCTGTTCAACCGAATCGTATGCAGCCATGTGTGACTCCTTGATGAAAAATAAGTAATCCTACCCCGCACTGTGCGGCAGATTATCCTCATCGAGGGTCTGGCCTTGCCCGTCTCGTGGGCCTCCCGCCTCGTCTATCCGAGGTGTCGCACGGGCCTCGCGGCTTATCGTGCAGTTGCTAATTCTACTAACGCTTGGCGCAAGGCTTTTGCTCGCTCCACCGCCACGTCATGGTTCGGGTCATTGGACTTCCAGTACGGGCCGTTCGCATCTTGCATAAGCTTATCCAATTCCGATTGGAGTCCCGCGATGCCACCGTCATCGCCCATTCCTTCACGCCCTCCGACAATCAAGCCCTCTTCCATCAGCGACTTGCCAATCTTTGCAAGAGCCTTAACGAACATTGGGTTATTCGACATACCTGAACTATCTAAGGCTTGCATCGTGTCTTGATCGAAGTATGTCATCGCGGTCCGCCGCGAGAGACCGAGCATCTGTGGCGACGCCACACCCCAGTCTTGCTTGAGGGTCTCCATGCAGGCATTGTACGCCTGACTCTGGTCAACCGCTCGCGCACTCTGCTCTTGGAGGTCGTAAGCCACAAGGCCCTCTGCTTGCGACTGGGTGAGGCCCAGTTTGTGTGCAACCGCCTTAAACCCATCCGCACGCACAGCATTCCACCGCACACCAGAATCCGTCTCCGGCGCATTGATCTTGTACCCGTCTGGCGCATCTGGTCGCCCTAGCTGTTTATAAATATTCGTAAGCTTGGCCTCACGGTCTGCCGGAGTATCCTTCTCGTTTGGAAGGCGAACAGATCCGCCAACCAGCTTCTGTGACTCCACGAGGCTTTCTGCTACTGCTGAGATATCCTTGTTGCGAAAGTTCTGCAACGTCGGATTGGCCCGTAATCCATCAGGTAACGCCTCAAACCATGACGCCGTGGTTGCACTGAGTGCAGGATCGGCGGCCACTACCGATTGTCCTGTCGGTTCATCAGACATACTTACTCCTCAAGAAGTGAATCGGGCGAGACCGTCGCCCTCGGATCATGCGCGAGCGCGATGAGTTCATAAATCGCTGCAATTACCATATGGCTTCCAATATTTACATGCGACCCGTAAGGATCGCCAGCCAGATAGAGGTTGCGCGAAAAGTACATTTTATCCAACTCTCGCAACACCGCTTGTCCGCTCGGCGTCGCAAATGTAGTCGCAAACTGTTGGGCGGTAGCGAGGTCATTGCGCGTAAACTCGCTCATCCCTGTCCCTCAGTAGATGGCACTACGCCTGCGGCTTGTGCCGCCTGCGCCATATTCTTCATATTCCCGCTCGTTAGTTGTCCCATCTCGGCGTCAGCTCGCGCCGCTTCCGCTGACTGCCGCTGGGCGCGAATCTGATCGCGCATATCAGGACTACGCAACAACTTCGCAGGCATGCCATTCGTCTCGGCCATCAATCGGAATGTTTCATCCGTGTCAAGGTTATCCGTCACCGTAGGGTCAGCCGCCGCCAACGGACCAGCCACCTGTAACGTCCGCTCAATCGAGGTGACTATGCTTGTCCGCTGAACACGAGTGAGAGGAGACTCGTACTCTACGTCAATCGTGGCGAGTCCCTGCGCTTGCGCTTCCTGCATGAGGGGCGGCGGTTCAGGGATTTCGCCTCCGGCCCACATTTCTTCAAATACAAAATTGAGCAGCGGTCGGGCATACTCTTCCTTCAGTCGTCCGAGTTGTGGCCCCAAACGTCGCTGCATAATTTCCAAGAGACTCTGAATTTCAAACGCCGTCATATACGGCTTATTAGGGAGTTGGATCTGATCCGCAAAAAAGGCCGTGCGGATCATATTGCGAAGCTGTTCTTCTTGAAATTGCGCCACATCAAACTTCGACGATGTCTGGAACTCGCGCACCGCATCGAGATTCCTTACGACGGTTCGAGTGCCTGCAGTCATTCGCAGCTTCCCAATCACGCCATCATCGACAGTCAGGATCGGGGGGTCAATCGCCTTTGCCCATTGCTTAAAGCGCATCTCCACTGCACGGTTTAAGGAGGCGGTATCGGGATACGCCACATCGCCTTGGCCTGTCCCATACTCTTCATCGCTTGCTTTATCCCATCGTGGGACGAGATAGCGAAAATTGCGATAGGCCGCCGCATGGAGTTCTTGCTTGGAATCCTTTTCAAAATACCGCGACTCATACTGCTGCCGGTCGTTGGCGCGATTTTTGTACGGCTGCATCATGTGGAGAATCGAGACCATCTCATCTGGGGATTTGTCCAGCTTATTTTTTAGCCGGTCACTAAGACGGTTAGGCCATTCAGCAGCGACCGCATGCAGGGGGAGTGTAAATTCTCGGCACACGGTTTTAATCGATCCATCCGCCTCTTCTGAAATGGTATACTTCGCAATCGGCATCGTGCGAAACCGGAAGCCCCCAAAGCCTCCCGTCGGGGCAATTTTCGATTCCATCCACATACAGCCTGTCCCAAAAACCACGAGGTCTTGGTAGAGTTGGTTCGACTCACTCCCAAAATTACTCTGTTGAATCGCGAGAAACATGCGCTGTGCGACGGCTTCAAGCCACATCTGCGTTTCCCAGTCCTCATTGAGTAGCTGGTGGCGCATCTTCAGCCCGAAGAATTGAAACTCCGTCGAAGTAAAGGAACCAGAGAGCGCAGACGCAAGATCGTGTCCCGCTTGGAGGGCTGTACCGTCAAAAAGTTGCTGCGTGCGCGGCGTCCCTGGTGTGTAGTGCCAACGAATCGTGGCTCGTGTGGGGCGCATTAGGTGCGCGAGATTCTGCCACTTCTGTTCATAGGTGGAGCGGCGTTGACATTGGGCCTCGTACCGCTTGAAGTAGCGTGCCGCGATATCGGGGGAGAGTAATGGGAGTGCCATTAGCCTAACACCGACCTTTTGGCGGCTGCAGGTTGCAGCGTCGCCGGACTGATTCCGACTGACCCGATGTTAGGCATCACGCCACTCAGCACAGACGATTGGCGTCGGGCGGCCCGTTGTCGTCTAGCTTCAGCTTCAGTCGATTGCGCCGCGTTTCGTGCAGCTTCCGCTGCTTGGTCGATTTCTTTATATTCGATGGACCCAGGGAGCTTCGGGGGCCTATTCGACATCGCTTGATACGCAGTCCCGCCCGCCGTCAGTGCTGCACTGGCAAGGAGGGCTTGTCCTGCAGTGAGGCCAGTCGGAGCAGCGGCAGCAGCGGCTGGGGCGGCAGCGGCGGCAGCAGCGGCTGGGGCGGCAGCTTGAGCGGCGAACCAGGCGGTAGTGTATGGAGTGGAGGCAGTGGTGAAACCTGCGGCAGGGGCGGCAGCAGCGGCTGGGGCGGCAGCAGCGGCTGGCGCGGCAGCAGCGGCTGGCGCGACGGAGCCTGCGGCATTACCACCAATACCGAGGACACCCGACGTATCCCCTGTCATCTCAATCGCACCCCCCACATCTTTGGCGTGCGCCGCCGCAGAGCCGAGCGAACCCATATGCGAGGCAAGCCCCGCGCCAGTGGCGGCGGCCGCCACCGCCCCCGCTACCTTACCGAGGACGCGAGCGGTTTTTGTATCTAAACTACGATTTAGATCTTCACGAAGCTCTGGCGCGGTGGCAGCACTCGCCGTCAGCGCATTGATCGTTGACTTCGCTCCCTGTCGCATCTGGGCGCCGGAAAATGGGACGTTAACACGGCCCCTATCAAAATCTACTGTCCCTGCCGTCAGCGCTGACCCAAGGTCTCGAAATACTTGCCCTACGCTTCCACCCATATACGGCCTCCGTGTATTGTATACCTGCACATTCTATATTCATTTGTCAAGTTTTTTTTAATAGCGCACCACCTCGTCCCCGTTTAGATCCACGCCAAACTCTGACTCGTATTCTCCGACGCGGTCACGCATCGGATCGAAGTCTGTCTGATAAAAATTTTGAATGCGTTCCGTTTTTGTATCTTTAATTCCTAAGCAGAGTGTTGCAAGGGCACTGGCGGCATGGGAGGCCCAGTTATGGTGTGGCTTATTCTCGTACTCTTGTTTCTCATCGTTGTACTTTTTATGGTAACTCGCAAGGCAATCTGTCCCACTATGGCCACGATAGCGGATTTTGCCGACTCGCTCATCATGAAACCGCATCCGTGGAAACAGCCGCCGCACCGTACTGATCTGTTCGTCGATGGCGAGCCTCGGTGTTCGCACGACAGACACATTGACTTCCCCAAACGCCTTCGTCGCAATCTCCCACGCACTTCGCCCAGTCCCCCACTCGGTTTTCGCCGCGTCATGGGGAAGATACACCGTCTGATGCCGCCACGGGAATTTCATGGTATGGCGAAAATAATGGAAGAATTCCTCTCCTGACGCCTCGTAATACTCAATCAAGCGAATTTCTTCCCCGATACATTGGGCATACCAAATCGCCGTCTGGTCATCAACACCTAAGTCCCACCCACTAATCACCGGGTATTTTGGGTCATGCGGGAAGAACCCCACTCGATCCCCAATAAATGCGTCCGCAAGCAACCGCCCGTAGTAACTCCCTTGCATCGGCGCATCAAAGCTGCAATAATACTCCTGCTGGGCGAGGTCAGGGTCCATTCCTTGCTCGATTTCCTGTGCAATAAAAGCAGGGGTAATCACTGGCGTCTGGCCGTCCGCGAGCGTAGTTTGGTCAATACTCAAATGTGAAAGAAACCACTCTTGCGGATGCTCTTTTGCAATCTGATAGAGCCGATAGCCGTGATTCCGTCCCCGTGGCGTATATAAAAACCACGCCCATCCGCCGTTTTCTGCGAGAATCGGACGGGTGAGATCCCACGCCATCGGATTCTGCACGGGATATTCCGTAAATAGGCACCCAACGGGGTTAATGCCGATCAAGTTCTGGTTGATATTATCCGTCCCGACCAGTTGGATCATCGAACCGTTCGTAAATTCCAACCGGAGATCTGTCTCATTCTTCCCTTCGGTCCCCGGCTTAAGGAGTTCCTTTGGGATGTAATCGAGAAACGGGGTGCCGTCCCGATCCATGCCCTTCCAGACAATCTTCTTCGCGAGGGAGAACGTCGGAAAATAATAATTATATAATCCGACCCGTGTCAGCGCCCCTTGCACTAGGAGTTGGAGCCCGTGTAAATCCTTCCCGTGACGCCGTGGCCAGATACAGACCCCGCGCAACATCCCGTTCGCCCGCGCCTTTAAGGATGGGAGCTGATACGGCCTCGGCTGAAAGCGAAACTGGACGGGGGCACCTTGTCGGGCCATTACGTCTCCTGTGGCGTCACGTCCGTGGCAGCCGTCGTATCAATCACGTCAGGTTGCATCCACGCCGGGAGGTCCAACTGGTGAATCACCGTCACTGTTTGTTTCGCGGGTGGAGCTTGAACCCCTAAGAGCGTCGTCAGGGCCTTTGCCGCTTCCAACTGAATCCGATGGTCGGGCGTCGTCCGAGTGTCCCCCACTTGCCCTTGATAAGCAAAAAATTGGGTCGCGTGCGCGTTGAGCAGCGTGACTTGCTTCTCGACTACTTGCTTCGTGATCGCCGCCAGAACCGCCTCGTTGTACCCCGCCTGACCCAACAGCCGCTCCCGCAGCGAGTCGTCCGGTCCATACCCTGTCGGGTACCGTGATGACGTCGGTGAAGTCGGGGTAGAGGAGGGCGCGGTAGAGGAGGAGTTCTGAGGGATAGCAGATGTAGAGGCGTTTTCGGTTGACCGTGCAGACATGCGGCGGCACTCCAATCTTGACAGCTAGCCGCCGGAGGGTCTCGTGGGTCACACCTAATGATTCCGCCGCGACCTGCCACCAGATCGGCTTCTCCCACGGCTCCACCCACTCACTCCGACGCACCTCCATCTCCTCTCCTCTAGCACAGACTCCGTTTTGGTGTCAAGCAAAAAATGCTGCGCTGGGTCCGCCCAAAAATAGTGCGCCAAGTGGAGGTCTAGTCGCGATGTGACCGGTCGCATTTTTGCCCCTCCCCCCCCTTTTTTTTTTAATTAGTTCCCTACGCCCGCAAGAATCGTGCCACTTATTACTAGACACATTGGACAGCATGTACTATTATCAGTTATAAAACGTCCCCTTTATAGCGATAGATTGACTTTTTTTTAAACCCGTCCGACGCGTCCATAGTATACGGGTCCAATTAAAATGTGGGGCATTTTGCCACACTTATGGGTGGGGCATTTTACCCTATGTGGCGTTCTTGTAAGTTGACATAATACCACGCCACATAACTATATCACCACACTCCCCCACACGCCTGCCCACACGCTGTGTGGCGCGGGTGTGCGGCATACCACTTGCACCCGTCCAACCTGTCCGCGACAGGCACAAACGTTGCATGGTGCGTAGCTCTGGCACGAATCCTGCTACAGACACGCAAAAAACTTTGTTTGCTTGTAATATCAATAACTTGCAACGAAAAACGCCGTTTTGCTGGTGTTTTGGCCCAAAAATAGCTATTGACAACCGTAGACGCATTGTGTTATCGTCACACCACGATGATTGAGCGGTCCACATAACATAAACCATAAAGGGGGGCATGATGCGCAATTTCATTGTCGAGATTGATACGGACCCTGTTGAGGGGTACCCGTTTGCGGGTAATCAGGCGTCCCGTGCCGAGACGCTGGGTGTAACGAGGGTGTTCGTCTGGCGCTGGATTGTCGGCACGGAGAGACTCCCGCAGTACATCCGACACGCAATTCAGATTGCAGGGTACCGCCCGTTCATCCTTGGTGGTACAACGTACCGGCATTCCGTCGTTGGCCTCACACCAGAATATGAACATGCCCTTATTGCGATTGATGGAGATTGTGCTAAGGGGGGACTCAGTAATAAAACGTCAACAATCCCATTCAGGCCTCAACAGGCCACCCTAGTGAAAGACTTGCTGCAAAATCAGTTGGCATGGGAGATGTATGTGCATTTTCACCGCGATCAGCTAGGCAAGCCAGATGGACTGGCAACCCTTGACCGTCTAGACGCCAGCCATCAGGCGTTGCTGGATGCCGAAATTTTCACCAATAAATATCATTGCCGAACCACATGGGCATTAGCAACCAGGGCGCGTGGTTCGCGCGCCCCGTTCACCCGATTCGAATGGTAGCCGCGATTCGCAAAAAAAATCCGTAAATGAGATGGACGGAAGGGATGATTCGCGGTACATAACACTAACCATAGAAAAGGGGGGGAGACACTATGATGTATCGAG
>SXGR01209592.1_pt1 | contig 19419 bp, 14 predicted proteins | sample 3174711 | NCBI WGS metagenome assembly SXGR01 (sample SAMN11356860, study PRJNA531348) | freshwater metagenome | isolation source: freshwater sample F1-60 | place: China: Fuxian Lake, Yuxi | collected 2017-12-25
CTTGGGGCCCGCCGTCTTGCCCGGGCCGGACCCGAAGTAGGCGTCTGCGGAACTGATCAATCGCCTGGCTGACTTGTCCGCCTCGCTTAACAAGCTGGCTGAAGGCGCAACGTTGCCGGGCGCCAATAATACAACCCAGTAGTTGCCGGGGAAATGGTTGGAGTCCTCCGACACCAGTTCACGCGCAGCCTCAAGTACACGCCAGGAGTCACCTAGCGATTGCGCAGCGGCCAGCACGAGTTCGGTTCGCATCTGGCGCGCTGCCGAATTTGGGTATTTCTGTTTCCACTGATCGAGAAGCGGCATCCGCGCGGCGGCGGCCGATTGCGCGCGCACAGCGAGCGCCAAGTCATATTCGGCGCGGTCAGTCCAATCCTGCGCGGCGGCCAGCGAGGAAAGCAGAAGGATCGCCGGAATTAGCTGTGTGGACATGCTACTTGAGATCCAACTCCGCGATGACGCCGGGCTTGATCCGTACCCGGCGCTCGGAGAGCTTCTTTCCCGACTCGACCATGCGCAATTCGTACTCTCCTGCCGGGAGTTTCAAAGTGTAGGGAAGCTGACGGCTGACCGCCTTGCCTTCCAGCATGACCCCCGCCGGGCGGACGGGATCACTCGGCGAACGCGCCCTGATTGGGGTTCAACTCGCCGACGCTCTCGAGTACATCGATCCGCGCAACGTGGTTCATCGAGATTTGAAGCCGGCGAACGTGTATTTGTCTGCCGCGCAGCAGGGTAGCGGGCCGCGAGTGAAGCTGATGGATTTCGGAATCGCGCGCACCGAGAATGTCTCGCTCACACAAGCGGGCATGACGCTGGGCACGCCTGCGTACATGGCGCCGGAGCAAGTACGCGGCGAACAAGTGACGAAAGCGGTGGATATCTATGCGTTCGGCGTCGTGCTGTGGGAATTGTTTACCGGCGAGCGCGCCTTTGCCGGTGATTCGCTTGAGCGGGTGTTCTACCTGGCTCTGAGCGAAGAGCTTGATCTTGGCAAGATTCGGCAACACGGCGTACCTGAGGATTTGACGCTGCAGATCGGAAAGTGCGCCGCCAAGGAAGCATGGAAGCGCCCGGCGGACTTGCGGGCGATCCGTCTGGAACTGCAACGGCTGGCCAATCCAGGGGCAGCTTCCGAGTTGCCGGCCCCGCCGTCACAAACGCCTACTTTGCTGATTCCGGCCGTTACGCCTGTGGTTCCGGCCCCAGCGCCAGCGGGTAGACCTTCGCCTCCACTACCTCTTGGCCCGGCGCCGGTCGACGCCGCCACGCGGCCATCTTGGTTGTGGCCGGTCGTGGGATCGCTAGCCGGTTTAGCGATCGTTGCCCTGGTTTTCATGGTTTCAGTGGGCGGCAACGGCGGACCGGCTGCAAAAGCCAAGCAAGGCGGAGCGGCCCAACTGGCACCGCGCATCGAGACTCCGACCGGAGCGATGCTGCTGGTACCGGCCGGCGCTTTCCAGTTCGGCAAAGCCAAGGAGTCCATCGAGATCCCAACCTTTTATGTGGACCGCACCGAGGTCACCAACCAGGCATTTGGCGAGTTCGCCAGGGCAACCGGCGCATCCCTGCCCGCTGCCTTCGACCCCGAAAAGCCAAACTTGCCCGTAGTCAACGTCAGTTTCGTCGAGGCGCAGGCGTTCGCGGAATGGGCAGGCAAGGCGCTCCCCACCTCCAAACAGTGGGAGAAGGCAGCGCGCGGCACGGATGGGCGTACATATCCGTGGGGTGAAGCCGCCGAATCGAATCGCGCCAACGTGCTGGCGGACAAGCCAGGAGGCTTGACGCTAGTCGACGGGTTCCCGGACGGAGCAAGCCCGTTTCAAGTTCTGCAGACGGTAGGCAATGCCTGGGAGTGGATCGACGAAACGGCCGCGCCGTCGCCCGAGAACGAGGCCGTTTACGCCGTACGGCTCAAACCGCCGCCGGCGCCCGGCGAGCGTTGGGTCCGCATCCGAGGCAGCTCTTTCCTAGAAAAACTCGACTCCAAAGTCATGTATGACGGAGTCACCATGCCCATTCGATTGCGGCATCATGCGATTGGCTTTCGCTGCGTGAAGCCTGTGCACGGCGAATAGCTTGGTTGGAATTGGCCTATTCGTGAACGAGCTTGATGTCGGCGACGACGCGCGCATCCTGGCCCGTGGACTTGCTGACCACATACATCGCGCGCTCGGCTGTGCCGGCCGCCGCGACTTCTTCCAACACCAAATCGCGGGTGTATGAGGTGCGGAGGCGCGAAACCAGCGGGTCACCCACACTAAGGTTGCCGGCGAGCATGACCGGGTCGCTCGAAGGCGCCGCGGCAGGCGCGCCGTTGCCCTTCAAGCTGTAGATCACCGAGTCCAGATCGCGCTCCGGCACGCGCGACAGGACTACGAATATTTTCTCAACTCCGGGCTTGGCGTCAAAGCGGAACATGGTCGTATGTTCCTCGCCCGCCTTCACGCGGCTGGACCCTTCGTTGCGCGACTTCGCCGGAAACATTACGCTCCAAGCGCCGCTCGAACCCTGGGTCACAATGTAGAGATAGGCATCGTTGTTGGCCTCGATGGCAAGCTGGAGCCGATCTCCAGAGTGGAACCGAGTGGACAGAGGCACTTCGGTAGCCTCGGCCCCATTCATCTTGAGAATTGCATAGCGCAGGCCAAGCCGGGTGTAAGCTGCGTTGATGATGGGAACCTTGCCCGTCGTCGGGCCCGGGCTCCGATCAGCAGCCGTAGTCACGCCGGTTACCGCCGCAGTGGAGGTGACTGGTTTGGGCCCGGCGGCCGTGGTCCGTCGCGAACCAGGCGCGACCTTCGCCGCTCCGGATTTAGCCACAGCGGTCCGGCGTGCCGCCGCGGCCGGTGAGACGGCCTCAAGCCCGCCGAAAAACATATCGCGGGCGCCCGCCTCCTGGCCGGCAAGCGATGGGCATAGAATTATCGGTGTGGTCGCCAAAAACAGTAAGACCAAACTTGACTTGAACACTTCTACCTCTCCTGTCCTCGTTCCCATCGTAACGCCGGTCAGCCGCCACGTGCAGGGAGGCCCGGGGAAACATAAGTTTGGGGATCTGAGTGAGAGGCTCGTTCTCACGCGACAGCTAGAGAATCTGCCGCACAACGTTACCGGCAACATCGGTCAGGCGAAAATCACGCCCGGCATAGCGGTAGGTCAACCGGGTGTGATCCATTCCCATCAGGTGGAGAATCGTGGCATGGCAATCGTGCACGTGCATCCGATCGGAAGCGATCTCGATGCCGTACTCGTCGGTTGACCCGTAGGTTATTCCCGGCTTCACGCCAGCTCCGGCAAGCCATGACGTGTACGCCACGAAGTGATGCTCGCGCCCCTTGGCATCCTTGCGGGAATTGAACGGCGTACGACCGAATTCGGACGTCCAAACAACCAGCGTGTCATCCAGCATGCCGCGGCTCTTGAGATCCTTCAACAGGCCAGCGATCGCGCGGTCGACATTGCGGGCCAACGGCACATGCGTCTCCATATCGCCGTGGGCATCCCAGTTGTTTGAGGATCCCACGTCGATCAGTTCGATGAAACGTACGCCCCGTTCGGCGAGCCTGCGGGCGATAAGGCACTGCCAGGCGAAGCCTGCGTCGCTTCCTCGCTCGAGGCCATAGAGCTTCAGCGTCGCGTCGGTTTCACGCGAGAGATCGAATGCCTCCGGCGCTTCGCGCTGCATCCCGTAGGCAGTCTCAAACGACTTGATGCGAGCCGAAAGTGCTTGATCCGTTTCGCGGCGCGCCAGATGCTTTCTGTTCAGATACTCGAGCATCTCCAGTTGCGAACTCTGCACTGCCGGGGTTGCCCGCCGGCGCAGATTGGGGATAGGTTCCAGGCCCGGCAGGATCCGAGTGCCCTGGTGAGCGGGAGGAAGGAAGTTCGCCGACCAGACCTGATCTCCGGCATAGGGCGAGTGCGGCGCTATCACAACAAATGAAGGTAGATTGCGGTTCTCGCTGCCTAACCCGTAGCTCACCCAGGATCCGATGCTCGGCCGCGCGAAAGTCACAGACCCGGTGTGTACGCCGAGCGTGGCCTCGTAGTGATTGGTGTGATCGTTGCGCATCGAATGGATAACGCAGAGATCGTCGACGCATTCGGCCATGTTGGGAAAGAGCTCGCTCACCCAACGGCCGCACTGGCCATATTGCCGGAATGCCCACTTGGGTCTGATCAGGAATTGTGTTTCGGCGAGTTGCTTTCCGTCGTCCGCGATGAGCTTGGGCTTGTAGTCGAACGTGTCGACATGGGAAACGCCGCCGCTCATGTATAAGAAAATGACGCGCTTGGCTTTCGCCGGGAAATGAGAAGGCTTGGGTGCAAACGGATCGCCGCTGTCGGCGGCCAGCATTTCCGACAGAACTCCTGGCAGCAGCATGGAGCCGCTGGCCAGTGACTGTATGAAGGTTCGCCTCGATGACATCCGCGCCTGCCTCCACCTTAATCCACGAACAGGAACTCGTTGCTGCCCATTAACACCATCATAAACGCCGGCAGGGGAGCCTCTTTCAAGAACTGCTCCGCCTTCACACGCTCGTCTGGTTCCGGGGTCCTGCCGAAGGCCAACCGGAACGCAAGCGTCAGTTGGCCGGCGACCGTATCTGACGCTGCCGTCACGCGCCGGGCCAATGCCTCCGCAGCCTGGGCCGGAACTGCGCCATTCATCGCGAATAGTGCCTGCAGCGCCGTAGTGGAACTCGAACGCTCGGGCGTGCTGGCGTTCGCGTCAGCCGCATCGAACAGCGAAAGCAAGGGGTGGCGTTGGAGGCGCTGCGTCATCAGATATACTGACCGGCGGCGTGCTTCGTAAACCGCTGTGAACGGCCCGTGTTGCGAGTAGTCCCAAACAGCCGCGGGTGGAAATGGGTGCGCGCCACCGGGTCGAGTATCCAGTTCGCCTCCGACGAACAGCATGGCATCGCGCACGGATTCAGCATCCAGGCGCTGCCTGCGAAACTTCCAGAGGTAGTCGTCGCCTGGATCCACGGAAGCGTTCTGGCTGACACCCTCGCTCGACATTTGATAGGCACGAGTCAACAGCATGAGCTTGTGCATATTTTTGATGGACCAGCCGGAATGGATGAACTGCCGAGCGAGGTGGTCGAGCAACTCAGGATGTGTCGGCCGCTGGCCTCGAGCCCCGAAGTCATTGGGAGTCGACACCAGACCGCGGCCGAAATGATGCAGCCAGACCCGGTTCACCATCACGCGAGCGGTAAGCGGATTTCGCGCATCGGCGATCCAATTGGCCAGATCGAGCCGGCCGCTCGATGTTTGTGGAGACGCAACTGGCGCTCCTCCCAACACCTCGAGAAAACGGCGCGGTACCAGTTCACCAGGCTCGGTCAGTTCGCCGCGCCGCAGCACTCGTGCATTCTGCGCTGTTCCTTCCGCCACGGCATATGCCTGCTCGAGAGGGGGCAGTCGGAGCAGTATCATCAGACGACGCTGCCTTGCCCCTGCCAGTTCCTCACCGGTTTTCTTTTCTTCCGTGAGTTTGCGGATGTCGGCGTCAACCGCTGCCAGACGGGCGCGATGGGGGGCCTGCATCGCATCGGCCTCAGCGGACGAGTCGCGCACGACGAAATCCTTGGGCGTCTTTGAGCTTTCACAGCCAGGGAACGGATAACGAGTGCTGGCGAAGATTCCGTAGAACGAGTAGTAGTCGTGTGTGGAAATGGGATCGTATTTATGATCGTGGCAGCGCGCGCAAGATAGCGTCAGGCCAATCGTCGACTTGCCCAGCACATCGATCGTGTCGTCTATCGTGAGGTGCATGTAGGTTTCGATGTCAAAGCCGAAGCGCCGCGCGACGGCGAGGTAGCCGGTGGCAACCTGCTTTTCCCAGCGCTCGGCACTAGTGGCGCTGGGCAGCAAGTCGCCGGCAATCTGCTCGCGCAAAAACTGATCGTAAGGCTTGTCCTTTTGAAACGCGGCGATCACGTAGTCGCGATACCGATGCGCTTCGGGGATCGGGAAGTCGGCAGTATCGCCAGCGGTATCGGCATAGCGCACGACATCGAGCCAATGCCGTCCCCATCGCTCGCCATAGTGGGGCGATGCCAGCAGACGGTCCACCACTTTTTCGAACGCGTTCGCGGAACGGTCAGCCACGAAAGCGTCCACGTCTTCCGGAGAGGGAGGCAGTCCCGTAAGATCAAAGCTCACGCGACGAATCAGCGTCCGGCGGTCCGCAGGCGGGGCCGGAGTGAGCCCTTGCTGCCGCAGACTCGCGGCCACGAAGCGGTCGATCGGAGTCGCTCCCCAATCCGGCCAAGCCGCCACAGGCACAGCCGGTGACGCGATGGGCTGCAGGGACCAGTGGGCCCGCTGCTGCTGGGTGATTTCGAATTTCTTGCCGGAAACCACCGTCCGGTCGGGCCATACCACGCCGTCGTTGATCCAGGTCGCCAGATCGGCAACTTCCGAGGGCGCCAGCGCTCCTGCGGGCGGCATCTTGATGCGGTCATGCTTACGCTGTACGGCCCAAATCAACAAGCTGCTCTTGGAACTGCCAGGCATAACCGCCGGTCCCGTCGCGCCACCTTTCAACAGGCTGGCACGCGAATCCATCCGAAGGCCGCCGGATGCCGGACTCAGGTGGCAGACAATGCAATTCTTTTCCAGAACCGGTCGAACTCGTGTCTCAAAGAATTCGACCTTGTCGGGCGCTGCCCACAGTGGGACGCCGATGGCGGCACACAATGCGAATCGACGTATCACCAATCCAGCTTAACCCCAAACTGCACCAGGCGCGGATCAAGTGCACTGGTGAGCCGGCCGAACGTCGGCGCCGTGGCAACAGTGTTGAGATTGTTGAAATTCACCTGATTAAGCGCATTATACAACTCGAAGCGGAACTGCATCTTGAATCGCTCCATGATGGGGATGTTCTTGATGAGGCCCAGATCCGTTTGAGAGAATGCCGTGCCTCTGAGAGCGTTGCGTCCCAAGTTGCCGAACTGGCCGTTCAGATTCGGACGGAACGCCGCGGTATTGAAAAATTGTTCAACCTGCTGGGCGCGCGAGCGGCCGCTTGCCAACCGGTGATCTCCAATCACGTCGGCGCGGTCGTTGCCGTTGCCGGATAGAGAGTTGTCGCGGCCCGTTACGATGTTGAGCTGACCGGCGCTGTTGACCGAAGCGATGCCCGAAATCTGCCATCCGCCCAGAATCCTGCGCAGCAATCCGTTGTTCTGAAAAACGGAAGGCATTTCATAGACCCACGACAGGCGCCACACATGCGCAAGGTCCCACTGCGACGGACCCCATTCGTTCCACGGATCTTCGCCGTTCTGATGGCCCACGCCCTGAACGTTATGCGTTTGCCCCAGGTCAAGCGACTTCGACCACGTATAGGAGGACATCAGCGTCAATCCCCGGTTCGGCCGGTAGCGCAGAGTCGTCTGCAACGAGTTATACGACGAATTCCCGGTGGACTCCTGGTTGTTCCACTTTTGGTAGAGGTTCGGGAATCGGATGCGGCGCGAGTCGATATTGGCCAGCGTGGAAAGCGGGCGCCCTTGGGCATCGTTGCCCGGAATGAATGCAGCCGAGTTCAAGTTTCGAGTCTCGTAAAGGTGACGGCCGATGCGGCCGACAAAGCCAGCCTCCACCAAAAGATTCTGGATCACCTCCCGCTGGATGTTGAACGTGATGGTCTGAATGCGAGGGTACCGGTAATTCTCATCGGCGCTATAGGCCGAAATGCGCAGCGGGAACAGGTTGCGCGTGTTCTCCGGATTCTTCAGATCGAGATTGTAGGGGAAAGGGTTCTGCTGGCCGCGCCAAGGGTCAGCGAATCCGCCGGCGGGCCGGTTCAGCGTCTGGCCGAGGAAAAAAGGAGCATTTTGTCCGGTTTGGTACATGTCATAGAACGGCGCGTTGCTGTACAGACCCCAGCTCGCCCAGACGCTGGTACGACCGTTGCCGAACGGATCCCATGCCAAGCCGATGCGCGGTTGGATCTGCTTGTAGTCGTTGTGCTGAACCGTATTCGGCAGGCCGCCCGGGAAATCGGGAGTCACGTCGCCCACAAACAACAGTCCGGGGTGGGCGATGGGAATAATCTTTGACTGCATGCCCTGGCGGATAGTGGCGATCTGTGCAATGCCGACCTCTGGCCTTTCCAGGCCACGAACTTCGCCGAACGGCCCCAGCAGTTCATAACGCAAGCCCAGGTTCAATGTCAACCGAGTGCTAAGTTTGAAATCATCCTGGAAGAATGCGACTCCGGTCAGGGCGTTAGCACGCTTGTCGCTGCCGGAACTGCGGCCGACGCTCGTCAGCTCCCCCAACATGAAATCGGCGGCTGCGACGCCAGTCGTCGAGCCGTCGAGCCGTCGAAGGTGAAAGAAGCCCCGTCGTTGTTGTCATGCTTCAGATGTGTTTCGCGGAAGTAGTATTCGCCGCCGAACTTGAAGCTGTGCCGGCCGCGAACCCAACTGACATGATCGGTTATCTGCCAATTCGTGCCGCCCTCGGTCCACGAACAGTTGGTGCCCGCGCCCAAACTAAGGCGCCCGGTTATGTTGATGCCTGGTGGCACCTTGGGACCGGCCAGATCCATATTGATGCCGAATTCTCGCGGCATCTTCGAAATGCTGGGACAGGTACGCGTCTCTTCCTGGCTGGCGCGGCCATACCGGAACTCATTGATTACGGTTGGTGAGAACGTGTGTGTCTCGCTCACCGAAACGAGCGGGACAAACTGGTCTTCCAGGTTAAATCCATATTCCGGATAAGGCCCCGTGCCGAAGGGATGCGACCGCGTGGTCTTGTCCACCATTAGGCTGACCTGTATCGTGTCTCGCCTGCTCAACAGGTAGTCCCACTTACTGCTCCATTGATTGCTGTTGATGGGGCGGGTACCGCTGGTGATCAACTACGTGCCAGCCGGATCCGGGCCGACCGGAACATACTGCAGAATGCCTTGGGCGATCGAACTCAGCCGTTCGCGCGGAATCGTATTATTCGGAAACGGGTTGTTGGTGAGCGGATCACGGATGGCTCGCGGAAACACGCCCTGACGTTCCGAAGCCGTCAGCGGAAACGACGTGCTCAGTCCGACGCCTCGAATTCGCAATCCCAGACAAGAGGCGAACCCGAACAGCTTGTTTTTCGGCACGGGAAACCCGACGCTCGCGCCAAACTGATTCTGGCGGAGAATCGGAACCGTGGGCGTGAAGAAGTTCCGCGCGTTGAGCTTGTCGTTGCGCAGAAACTCCCACGCGGATCCGTGCAATTCATTGGTCCCCGATCGAGTGACGGCCTTGAAGACGGCGCCGGAGTATAGCCCGTACTCGGCGCTATAGCTGTTGGTGATCAGCCTGAACTCGTTGAGCGCATCGGGGCTTGGCAGGTTCAACCCTGAGTTGTTGTTGGCGCCCGCGAAGTGGACGCCGTCGAGCTGCCAATCCACTTCATTGCTGCGTGCACCATTGACGTTGAGGAAATTGGCGCTGCGGTTGCCCGCGTCCAGCGCGGTACGGATGGTGGCGCGAGTGACGCCCGGCAACAGCGTGGCCAGTTGCAACGGATTTCGACCGTTCAGCGGGAGTTCCACGATCCGCCTTCGCTCGATTACGTCGCCGCCGGCGGAAGAATAGGTGTCGACCAACGGGGCTCCGGCGCTTACCTCGATGCGCTCAGTCACGGCGCCCAACTGCATCCTGACGTCGATCCGCGCGTTTTGCCCCAACTGCAGGCTGATTCCGGTCTGAGTGAACGTCTTAAATCCCGCGTGTTCTACCGTAATGCGGTACTTGTCGCCAATCGGGATGAGGGGAAGCAGGAATCTGCCATCGTCACCGGTGCTGACCGTCCGCTGAAAGCCGGTCAGATCATTGGCAGTTGTAACCTGCGCGCCCAGCAATGCGGCGCCCGTCGGATCCGTAACCGTTCCCAGAAAGGTCGCGGTATCAACCTGGCCAGCAAGAGGCAGTGCGCAGGCGATAAGCGTTGACAGGAAAGTGAGGCTACGAGGTCTCATGGTTGTAGCACTATATCATGGGCCTCCGAGGGCGTCGATCGTCAGCGAATCGTCCACAGCATGACCCGCGAAGGCCGGTGGGTGTTGTGCCAAACCTGCTGGGTTGCGATCTTCGTTTTCGCGGTGAAAACGCCTTCGCCCGTATTCGTGTTCCGGTCGAACAAGGGAAAACACGCCGCGCCGACATCGACCCTCAGACTGTGCCCCGCCGCGACCTTGGCTGCGACATGGCCCATGTCGACTTCGAATTTGTACGCGCGCCCCGGTTCGAGCGGGCGGGGGGTGGTCTCCGACTCGCGGAACGAACTGCGCAAAATGCCGAGTGCGATGTTTTGCGCGAAGCCGTCCGGAGCGACGTCGCTCAGTTTCACAACCCAATCGGCGTCGGGCGTATCAGCGATGCCCCAAATCTCGGCATGTACCGGACCGGCGATGGTGACCGGCTGCGACAACACGCCGGTATCATATACCAGCACGTCTTGCCGGTCTTCGATGGAACGTTGATCCGCGGGGCCCCAAATCGCGCCGTATTTGCCGCGGCCGTTGCCCTCGGCCACACCTGGCGCCGGGTCGGCGGGATCAGCACGAAAGCTATCGTTTCTTGCTTCCTTTGAAGGAGCCGTGCGATTCAACCATCCATTGCCACCGCGCGTATTGGCCGCGCCCCTGGAATGCAGATAGAAGGATGTGCGCACGGCATGGCTCGGCGGCCAAGCGTCGGCCGACTGCCAGGCATTGTCGCCCATGGAGAAATAGCGGACATGCGCAAGGGGGGCATCCTTCTTACCGAGCAGGTGGCGGTCAAACCAGGCGAGGTTTTCCTGCACTACATCGAGAGCGGCGGCGGCGGCGAAATCAACATCGCCCACTTTGGTCCTGCCGATAGAGCCATGATCCCAGGGGCCAAGAATCAACTGCTGCTGTGAGTTTTTGCGCGCACGGAGAAAATTGGATACGGTTTCCCGCAGGAAGAAATCGTAATAACCAACGATGTGCTGCGCGGGGATCGAGAGCCGCTCCAGTTCGCGCGTAAGATCGAGCCGCTTCCAGAACCCATTGGGGTGTGGATGCGTCAGGATTCCAGAAAGCCACGGCATGCGCCAACCGATTGCTTCATCCAGATCGGAAAGCGGCAGGTGCAGCAAGACCGGAGCCCAGTCCATCGGCGGCGCTTTGCCGGGTGGAGGCGCTGCCCTACCCGCGGCCGCCTGAGCAATCAGCGCCAGCCGGGCGGCGCCGCCATGGTAGATGTTCCGGTAGAAGCTTCCCCAAGTGGCCGTGGGGCACAACACCGCCAGCCCCGTAGCGCCTTCCGCTGCTGCCTGCCACTGCACCGCGCCAACGGCCGAAGCACCCCACATGCCCACTCGTCCATCGCACCACGCCTGGCGGACAATCCATTCCAGCGTGTCGAAGCCGTCCTGCCCTTCGTTGTTGTAAGGCAGCGAAGTGCCAGCCGACGCGTAACGCCCTCGCACATCCTGGACGGCCACGGCATATCCGGCGGCCGCATAACGCGTGGCGGTGGCTTTGATATTGCTCTTGTTGTAAGGCGTGCGCATCAGCAGCACGGGCCGGCGCACGGCGGGATCGGCGTTGTAAAGATCGGTGGCCAGCGCTATGCCATCGCGCATCGGCGCCTTAACCGTCTGCTGCCCGTGTAGCAGCGGCGCGCAAAAAAAGAGCAGAATCAACATTCAGGCCTCCGGGGAGCGCAGCACGCCGCGCACCACGGTGGCGCCGGAAATCGATGCATCGGTCAACGACTCAGCGCGGCCATTGTGCGAGTAAAGAAGCTTGCGATGATCGAGCCCCAACTGGTGCAGGATGGTCGCGTGAAGATCGGGGACCCGCACCTGGCTTTCGACAGCTTTGTAACCAACCTCGTCAGTAGAGCCGTGTATGTGGCCGGCCTTGAATCCGCCTCCGGCCATCCACAGCGTAAAGGCATTGCGATTGTGGTCGCGGCCCTTGCCGTTCTGAGATACCGGCAGCCGGCCGAACTCGCCGGCCCACATAACGATGGTCTGGTCAAGCAGACCGCGCGCCTTCAAATCGCGCACCAGCGCCGCGGCAGGTCGCTCGGTCGCGGCGCAGATCTGCCGGAGTTCCGTCTTCACGTTCGAATGACTGTCCCAAGGCTGGAACAATGGCTTCAGAGGCGGGAATACCTGCACGAAGCGGACGCCGGCCTCAACCAGCCGCCGAGCCATGAGACAGCGCGCCCCGTAAGATGCCGTCACCGGATCGTCGAGGCCGTAGAGCCGCCGGACGGCTTCCGATTCCTTGGAAAGATCCAGAACCTCGCCCGCAGCCACCTGCATGCGAGCCGCGAGTTCGTAATTTCGGATGCGCGCGTCGAGATCGGAATCGAGCGGATACCGGCTCTTGTGCTCCGTGTTCAACTTTTCGAGCAGTGCCAGCTTGTCGGCTTGTAGTCCGGCATCAGGGCGCCCGGCCGGTGGATGCAGGTTCAGGACGGGCGTTCCCTGCGTGTTGAACTCCGTGCACGCATAAAGCGCCGGCAGCCAGCCGTTATCCCAATTGAGTGTGGCGTTGGTGTTGTAACCCTCGGGATCGCGCAACACGACGTAGGAAGGCAGGTTCTGATTCTCGGCGCCAAGAGCGTAGCTGATCCACGCCCCCATCGCCGGCCTGCCGCGGAAGATTTTCCCGGTGGCCAGCATGATGAGCGCTTCGGTGTGATTGTTGTGCTAGCTCATCATCGACCGGATCATCGTGATCTCATCGGCGATCGACGGAGTGTGCGTCAAGACTTCCGAGAAGTCCATGCCTGCGCGGCCATACTTGCGGAACTCGAACGGAGTGCCCATTAACTCATTGGCTTCGCTGCCCGGCTGAAACATTTCCACCTTAAAGGAATGCCGCTGGCCGTCGCGCTTGCTGAGTTCTGGCTTGGGATCGAACAAATCCATCTGGCTCGGGCCGCCGTTCTGCACGAGTTGAATCATCGCCTTGGCCTGCGCGGGCAAGTGGCTCTTGGTGGGCCGCCGGCCCGAACCGGTCGATTCCGATCCGGCTATCAAGCCCTGCTCCATCAGCAAGTGTGACAGCGCGATGGCGCCGAAGCCGAGTCCGGAGCGGGCAAACAGTTCTCGCCGCGAAAACATCATCGGGTACTCCTACGGAACATAAAGGAACTCGCTGGTGTTGAGCAAAGTGTGACACAACGCCGCAAGAGCCTTCTGGCGCGATTCCGCGGCCGGCGCGCCGCCGGTGCGGAACCTATCCTCGAAACGCGCAGCCGCCTCGGCGGACCATGCCGCTTCTTTGGACGAAGGCACGCGGGAAAACAGAATTTAAAAGGCCCGCTCGATCCGCTCCGGCGTTGCTGGCCCTGCCTCAGCAGCAACGCGCGCGGCGAACCGGTCCGCCTGATCGAGGATGAAAGCATCGTTCAGCATCGCGAGCGACTGCAGGACGACAGCCGACGTATTGCGGCGTATGCAGTTGGTATCCATCACCGGTTGATCAAACGCGCTCAGCAGGGTCATATTGTAGCTGCGCCGGGAAAACATATAGAGACTGCGCCGCCATTTCGAGCTTGCCGAGGGCAGATCTTTGTCAGAGATCGCCACCATACCGTCCGGACGGTATTCCATCTTCACCGGCGGCCCTTCCAGCATGCGATCGAGCGATCCACTGACGGATAACACTGAATCCCGAACAGCCTCTGACTCCAGCCGCCGCAAACTCGCCCGCCAAAGCAGTCGATTTCCGGGATCGAGCTTCTCAGCTTCCATGGCATCGTCGCGGTGAGAGGCCTGGCGGTAAACGTCCGACAACACCATGCCGCGGATAGCCTTCTTCACACTCCAGCCTTCCTTTACGAATTCAGAGGCTAGCCATTCCAGCAGTTCCGGGTGCGACGGTGCGCCGCCCATTTTTCCGAAGTTGTCCGGAGGATCGACGATTCCCTCTCCAAACAAATGGCGCCAGATGCGGTTCACCATGACTCGCGCGACAAGGCTTCCGGCGGGCGTGCCGGTTTCGGTGAGCCATTGTGCCAGCGCCAAGCGCCTTCCGCTGGAAGCGGCACCGGACGCAGCAGGTGGAATCGTGACCGGGCGGCCAGGCTTGGTCAACACGGCGAGCAACCCGGGCTCTATCGCGGCCGCCGGTGTCTCATGGTTGCCCCGCCGCAACAAGTAAGACGGCGGCGCCGGGCCAACGTCGTAGATTGCCTGAAGCTTGCCGTAGGCTCGCTTTTCTTTTTCGATCTCGCGAATCTGGGCCTGAATCTCGGCGTAGCCGGTTTTGTCGTCCCCTGCGAGCAGTGGCTCCGTTTCGGCTGCTGGCGTCGCCAACTGCGTTCCCAGCTTGCGCACCAGATACTTCTCGATTTCCGATCGCTTGGCTGCAGGCGTGTTGAGCGCGGCCTTTGTGTCGGCACGCAGAGGCTCGGGCAGCGCCAGCAGCTTCTTCTCCAGCACGCGCTCTTCGTATGGTTTGCGGATCGCCGCCAGTCGATCCCGCGACGGCTTGAGGCGCGCCTCGATCGCCCGGTTGTGCTCGTCCACGGCGGCCCGCTCGGATGGAGGCACGTCAGCGACAAAACGATCCTTCGTCTGCGGCCAGGATTGGGGATTGAACGCTGGCTGCAAGATTGCCATCATGCGGTAATAATCGAGCTGCGAGATGGGATCGTATTTGTGGCTGTGACACTGGGCGCAAGCCACGGTCAGACCTAAAACGTTGCTGGTGAGGTTCTGAATGGTCAGGTTGAGAACGCGGTAGCGGATGAGCGCAATGTTCAGCTCATTGTTGTCGGTGTCGTCGTCGGCGGTCCGCAAAAAGCCGGTAGCTTCCAGGCGAGCGATAGTTCGCGGGGTGAATTTCAACGCGCCACGCCAGTCTTCGAGTTCATCGCCGGCAATCTGTTCCTGCAAAAACTCATCGCATGGCTTGTCTGAGTTGTAGGCGCGCACCACCCAATCGCGATACCGCCATTTGCCCTCGCCGGAGCGGATGATGCTGACGTTCGTGTCGATGCCATGGACGTCGGCATAGCCGGCTGCGTCAAGCCAGTGCCTGCCCCAACGCTCGCCGAAATGCGGCGATTTCAGGAGCCGGTCAACCAGACGCTCATAGGCGTCCGGCCTGTCCTCGGCAACGAACGACTCAACATCGGCAGGCTGCGGCGGAAGCCCCAGCAGGTCGAATGAGAGGCGCCGGATCAGGGTTCGGCGATCCGCGGCCGGAGCGTAGCCGAGTTTCTTCTCGGAAAGGCGAGCCAGAAGAAATGAATCGATGGCGGTCGCAGCTTGGGCGGCGCGGGGCGGCTGGGGTTTGACAAGAACGCGGAACGACCAGAAGTTGCGGTCCTCGGATGTGAGCATGCCCTGCTCGGCGTGGCTGAGTTCGCCGTAGGAGCGCGCGGCGTCGGCGCCGGTGTCGATCCATTTGCGAAGTACTTTAACCTGCTCCGGCCGAAGCTTCAATGCCTTGCCGGGCGGCATCTGCCCGGACGCTACTTTCGTATAGAGCTTGCTCGATTCAGCGGCGCCCTTCACTACGATCGCGCCCCGGTCGCCACCTTACATGACCAGCGTCGGCGTTCGCAGATCGAGGCCGGCCTTGCGGTCTTCCATGCCGTGGCACTGCCAGCAGTGCGCAGAGAAGATGGGAACAATGTCCTTTTCAAAAAGCGGAGCGCCGTCCTGCGCCGCAGACACGGACAACGCTATGGCGGCTAACAGCGATTTCTGAATCATACGGACCAATTGTAAACAATTGCTCGCCACGGTGGAACCTTTATTCCGGCTGCTTCCGTTGAGTCCGCACCTGACCTACAGTCAGCCCACCTACCCCCCCCCTTTCCAGCCGCCGTATGCGTTCCCTCCGCCGCAGGCGCGGTGAAGATGATACTCTTCGATCAAAGGTAATGTGGTGCAGATTTGCTTGCCTGTCTGTGATGATCCCGCTCGGCGCCTACGCTCAAACACCGTGCGAGCAACTGAAGTTGATGAAGCTGAGCCGCGCGATTATTATGTCGACGGAGTCAACAGCGTTGCAAATGCTGCCAGCGCACTGCCGCGTGGCTGCGACGCTGCAGCCTTCTCCGGATTCCGACATCAAGATGGAAATTTGGCTGCCGGTGCACTCGGTTTGGAATGGAAAGTTTCTGGCGATCGGTGGCGGCGGTTGGGTCGGCTCGATCAACCGTGGGGGTATGGCTACCGCGCTACAGGAAAACTACGCGACTGCATCCACCGATACCGGACACGAGGGCGGTAGCGCCAGTTTCGCTGTGGGACATCCGGAGAAGGTCGTCGACTTTTCTCACCGTGCCGTGCACGAGATGACCCTCACGGCGAAGGCGATTATTTCCGCGTACTATGGGCGGGGCTCGCAATTCTCCTACTGGAACGGCTGCTCGACGGGCGGACGGCAGGGGTTGATTGCGGCACAGAAGTATCCGGAAGACTTCGACGGCATCATCGCCGGAGCTCCGGCGAGCAACTATACTCGCCTTTGTGCCTGGCGGCTCGCTCTGGAATCGGCGGTCCTCAAAGACCCAGCTAAGGCCGTACCGCCGGCCAAAGCCGTACTCCTGAACAAAGCCGTGCTCGCCGCCTGCGACGCGCTCGATGGAATCAAGGACGGGCTTTTGACCGACCCGCGTAAGTGCCATTTCGACCCATCGACACTGCTGTGCCGCGGGAGCGCCCAGGACAACTGCCTGACCGTTCCGCAAGTGGAGGCGGTCAAGATGGCCTATGCGCCCGCGAAGAAAAAGACTGGTGAAACAATTTATCCCGGCTTACCGCCCGGTGGCGAAGCAGGCTGGACGGCACTGGCGGGCGGTGCCGCCGAGCCCGGAGCGTTGAATGTGGACATGTTCAGATATGTAGCCCACGGGGACCCGAATTGGGACTGGCGCACGTTTGACCTGGAGCGCGATACCGCACTCGCGGATCAAAAGGGTGGTTACATGAATGCCATGGACCCGGACCTATCCGCCTTTAAGAAGAGCGGCGGAAAACTCCTGATCTATCACGGCTGGAATGACGGGGCGTCCGGCGGAGCAATCTCGCCACTGAATACGCTGGACTATCATTCCAGCGTGCTCGCCAAAATGGGTCCGAACCAGGAAGATTGGCTGCGAGTGTTCATGGTGCCCGGCATGGCGCATTGCGGCGGCGGTCCGGGCCCCAACCAGTTCAATGCTCTCGCGGCGATGGAGCGGTGGCGGGAATCGGGCTCGGCTCCGGCGCATATAGTAGCTGCTCACGTGAATAACAACCGTGTGGACATGACGCGACCGCTGTGCCCTTATCCGAAGGTGGCTGTGTACAATGGGATCGGCAGCACCAACGATGCTGAGAATTTCGCTTGCAAGGCACCGTAGCGATTCTGCCGCACGTTGCGCCTCATGCATCTAAAACGAGGTAACCGAACTGACGCGGCGCGAGACACTTCTTCTGCTGGGCGTGGCGGCCGCCGGAAAAGCCGCCGATCTCAATCAAACCGACCTCTTCGTCAGCGGAACCGGCGGTTATAACACCTTCCGGATCCCGGCGCTGATTCTCTCAAAATTGGGGAGCCTTCTCGCCTTGTGCGAGGGTCGGCGGGGCGGTGGCGGTGATAGCGGAGATATCGATATCGTCCTCCGCCGCAGCACCGATCGCGGGCGAACATGGTCGGACCCGGTCACCATCCTCGACATGGGGCCTAATACCCTCGGAAACCCGTGCCCGGTGGTGGACCGCAAGACGGGAACCATCTTCCTGCTGCTGACCTCCAATCCCGGCCACGTGGGGGAACGGCAGATCATCAATCAGTCCGTGCCGCAGACGCGGCAGGTGTGGGTTTCCTCCAGCTCCGACGACGGTGTCACTTGGTCGAAGCCAGCCGAGATCACGGCGTCGGCGAAGGACCCCGGCTGGACGTGGTACGCCACCGGCCCGGGAGTCGGCATCCAGCTTCGCGACGGCCGGCTGGTGATCCCCTGCGACCATGCCGCGGCGGGCACGAAGGCACTTCGCTCCCATTGCATTTACAGCGATGACCATGGCCTGACATGGCAGCACGGCCGGCCCACCGGCGACAAACTGAATGAGTGCCAGGTCGTCGAACTGCGCGATGGGTCGCTAATGCTGAATATGCGCTCCTACCATGGCAGGGATCGCCGGGCCATCGCCCGCAGCTATGACCGGGGCGTTAGTTGGGGCGAAACCGAACACGATGAGACGCTGCTTGAACCGGTTTGCCAGGCCAGCCTCATCCGCGCGGGCAGCCTGCTGCTGTTTTCGAACCCGGCCTCGACCAAGCGCGAGAACATGACGGTGCGGGCCAGCCGCGACGAGGGGAAAACGTGGCCGCTCAGGCTCGTGCTCGAGAAAGGCCCGTCCGCCTATTCCTGCCTAGCGCCGGTGTCGCGCAACCGGTACGCCTGCCTCTATGAGAGGGGAGCGAAGGGACCGTATGAGAGGATTAGCCTGGCTGTGTTCGGTTTCAGGGATTTCATTTAGACTCAAAAGCATCCGCCAATTGCCGCACAGTAGACCATCTCCGGCACACCGGGGCGAAGACGGAGTTGCGCTATATTCGGTCCCATGAGGTCCGTCACCCTTCTCCTCCTGGCCATGGCTATTCCCGCTTGGCCCCAGGATGCGCGCAACATCGATCCACCGAACACCCACACGCATTTCAAGATGCGGGAGTACACGACTCTGGCTGATTGGGAGGGGCGCAGGAAGCAGCTCAAAGAGCAGATCCTGTTCTCGGCCGGCCTGGACCCCATGCCCGAACGCCCCCCTGTGCGGAGTGACGTCTTCGGCCGCATCGAGAATAAAGACTATTCAATCGAAAAGGTTCTAATTGAAACCCGCGACGGCTACTGGCTGGGCGGCAATCTGTTCCGGCCGCTCGGGCGCCCAACCGGTAAATTCCCCGCTATCGTCTCGCCGCACGGCCACTGGACTTACGGGCGCCTGGAGAACACGCCGCTGGCGTCTCTTCCCACGCGCGCCATCAACCTCGCACGGCAAGGATATGTCGTGCTGCTCTACGATATGGTGGGCTACAACGACACCCTGCAGACCCCGCACGCCTTCGGAAACAAGACCGAACAGCTTTGGAACTGGGGACCGCTTGGCCTCCAACTGTGGAACTCCACGCGCGCGGTCGATTTCCTGCTGACGCTGCCCAATGTCGACCCTACCCGGATCGGGGCAACTGGCGCATCGGGGGGCGGCAGGCAGACCTTCCTGCTGGCCGCCATCGACGAACGGGTCAAGTACAGCGTACCGGTCAATATGCTGTCGTCCATCATGCAAGGCGGCTCGCCCTGTGAGAACGCGCCGGGTTTGCGTGTGGGCGCGTTCAACGTGGAGTTCGGCGCCATCATGGCGCCGCGTCCGATGCTCATGGTATCTGCCACCGGCGACTGGACC
>SXGR01257997.1_pt1 | contig 19418 bp, 21 predicted proteins | sample 3174711 | NCBI WGS metagenome assembly SXGR01 (sample SAMN11356860, study PRJNA531348) | freshwater metagenome | isolation source: freshwater sample F1-60 | place: China: Fuxian Lake, Yuxi | collected 2017-12-25
GGCGACATCGGCTTTTTCAAGATCACTTCCGAAGGCGGCGTGGCCGCCGGGGTGCGCCGCGTCGAAGCGGTGACCGGCCCGGGCGCCTTGCAGTTTGTGCAGGAGCTCGATGCGCGGGTGGCTGAAGTGTCGGGCGCGCTCAAGGCACAGCCCGCCGAGTTGCCGCAGAAGATTGCGCAGATCATCGACAACGTGAAGTCGCTCGAGAAGGAATTGGCCAGGCTCAAGGGCAAGATGGCGTCATCGCAGGGTGATGACCTGGCCGGGCAGGCGGTTGATGTCAAAGGGACGGATGGGACGGTGATTCGGGTCCTGGCCGCCGTGCTGGAGGGGGCTGATGTCAAGACCCTGCGCGAGACGCTCGACAAGCTGAAAGACAAGCTCAAGACGGCGGCGATCGTGCTGGCAGCCGTGGATGGCGCCAAGGTGTCGCTGATCGCGGGCGTGACGGCCGATGCCATGGGCAAGGTGAAGGCGGGCGAGCTGGTCAATTTTGTCGCACAGCAGGTCGGTGGCACGGGGGGCGGGCGGCCGGACATGGCGCAGGCGGGAGGCACGCAACCGGAGAACCTTCCGGCAGCCTTGGCCGGTGTGGCAGCTTGGGTGGGCGGGAAGGTTTGAGCGGCCAAAGTTGAACTGCATGCGTTGAGCGACAAGAGTTGAGCGCTGCATCGGACTTGTCGTTTTCGTGTCTCCATGAATCGGATCGGGTCGAGGTGAATATGCGGAAACCGTTGGTGGGAGCGGGTTTGGTGAATATCACCATCGGCTTGCTGATTGGATGTGCCGCAACGTCTGCCGTCGGCGCCGAGATTGTGGTCTTCAGTGCCGGCGCCGCCAAGGAAGCAGTGCTGCCGCTAACGCAGGCGTTTGCCCAGCGCACCGGCCACAAGGTCGAGGTGACGTTCGGCACCATGGGGCTGATCCAGCAAAAGCTCGGCAAGGGCGAGCGCGCCGATGTCCTCGTCGTGGCGGCCGAGATTGCCGACACGATGCAGCAATCGAACACGATTCTGGGCGACACACGCAAGCCGCTGGCGCGCGTGGGTGTCGGCGTTGCCGTGCACGAGGCAGCCGCCGCGGCGGACATTTCCACGCCCGAGGCCTTCAAGGCCACCTTGCTTGCGGCCAAGTCGATCGTGATGATCGACCCCAAGCTGGGTACCAGCGGCAAGCATCTGGTCGAGGTCTACGCTCGTCTCGGTGTGACGGAGTTGCTGCCGGCAAAAATGCAGTACGGTTCCGGCGGCTACATCGTCACGCCAGTGGGTGAAGGCAAGGTGGAGCTTGGCCTGCACCAAATCAGCGAGATCCTGCCGGTGAAGGGCGTCAAGCTGGTCGGCCCCTTGCCGGAAGCGCTGCAAAAGTGGACGATCTATACTGCGGCGATCACGCCTGCCTCCCAGGTTGCCGGGCCGGCACGCGAATTAATTCAGTATCTGTCGAGCGCCGAAGCGCGCCCGGTCTACCTGTCCAAAGGGTTTACGCCGCCCGAATAGCGGTTGTGCTGCCGTTGTGTCGCTGTCGGTGCGCGTGGCGTGGCTGCCGAGCGCAGTGACACCAGCCACGGGCGGCTTTTTTGGTCAGGCCAGACCTCCGTCAAATTCCTTTGACGGAATTTCCCTGGCGAAATCCCAATTGCGCCGATACGTCCTGTGCGGCTTGCCGCAGCGCTCGTGCGACCGGCGTATCGGGTGATGACCCGAGATGCACGGCGTAGCCAATCACGGTGAGTGCAAACACCAGTCGCCCCATGTGGTCGAACACCGGTGCTGCATACGAATTCACGCCTGGCGCGTAGGCGCTGATGGCGCAGGCGAGGCCGTCCTTGCGTACGCGTTGCACCACGGTGGCAAGTTGCTTGCCGGAGCGGATCGCCTGTTTCAACGGTGTATGAGCATGGCTGATGCCCTTGCCGCTGGTTTCACGCTTCAACACCGGGTCGGTCACCGATGCCGGCAGGTGCGCCAGGAACACGAAGCCGGCGGCTGACGCCGTCAGCGGCGCCGTGGCCCCTGCACGCAGGGCAACGGTAATTGGGCGCAGCGGCTCGGCAATGCGGATATAGGTGGGGCCATGGGTACCCCAGGTCACTATCCCAGTCGTTTCGCCCAGTTCATCGCGCAGGCGTTCAATCGCCTTGCTGGCCGGCTTGATGGCGTCGAGCCGGTTCAGGGCTGACAGGCCGAGCGCCAAGGCGAACGGCCCGAGGTCATAGCGCCCTGTGGCTTGGTCCTGCTCGACCAGGTGAAGGCGTGCCAGGCTGACCAGATAGCGATGGGCCTTGGCAGCAGGCATGCGGGCCACTGCTGCGAGATCACGCAGCATCATCGGCCCTTCGGCCACGACCAGTGCCTGCAGTATCGGGCCGGCCACTTCCACCGATTGGATACCCTGGCGCGCCGGGGCGGGTGGTTTCAAGCTCGTGCTTCCGGGAGGCATGATTTGAACAAGGAAGGCGTTGCGGGTTGGTGGGCCCGTCGGTCAGTGCAAATGAGAAACAGTGCGGAGCAGCAGTGTGGAGAAGCAGTGCGGCAGGGTAGCATTTACGAAATGTGAAATCAATTGCATAATACGTAATCTCCATTTCCTTCCCGCAAGACAATGAACATCTGTGTCGTTGGCGCCGGTGCCATCGGCGGTGTGCTGGCAGTGCGCTTTGCACAAGCCGGCTTTGATACCAGCGTAATCGCACGAGGCGCGCATTTGCAGGCGATCCGGAATGGTGGTCTGACGCTGGTGAGCAAGGAAGGCCGCGCCAACAGCGCGGTGCGTGCCCACGCTGATGCAGCCGAGCTCGCACGTGAAGCGGGTCCTCAGGAAGTGATCTTCATTGCTTTGAAGGCACACCAGATCCCGGCCATGCTGCCGCAGCTGGCGCCGCTGATCGAACCTGAAACCATGGTTGTGCCGGCCATCAACGGCGTGCCCTGGTGGTACTTTTTCCGTGAAGGCGGCCGCTTCGATGGCGAGCCCGTGCGCACCCTCGATCCGCAGGGGGAGATGCTGGCAACGCTGGATCCACGCCACATCATCGGTTGCGTCGTGCATGCTTCCGGCGAAGTGACGGCACCGGGCGAGGTCACCTGGAATGGCCAGAAGCTGTTTGTCCTGGGCGAGCCGGATGGCAGCCTGTCGCGCCGCCTCAACGCGCTGGCAGAGGCGATGCTCAAGGCGGGCCTGGAGCCGAAGGTGACCGACCGGATACGCGATGAAGTGTGGATGAAGCTGGTCGGCAACACGGCCTTCAACCCGGTGGCTGCCCTCACCCAGACGCGCATGGACCGTATCTGCGCCAACCCGGATCTTCTGGCATTCCTGCGCGCGGTGATGGAGGAAATGATGCGCGTTTCGGAGCGCTATGGCATCCGGCCGCTGGTCACCATTGACAAGCGCATGGAGATTGCCAAGTCGATCGGCGCGGTGAAGATTTCCATGCATCAGGACCTTGACCTAGGCCGGCCGATGGAAGTGGACGCCATCGTCGGCGCCTTCATCGAACTGGCGCGCAAGGTGGAGGCGCCGGTGCCGCTGACTTCCGCGCTGTACGGCATGATCAGCGAGCTCGCACGCAATCTGGCCGCACCCAAACCCTGAACACCCACGTATTTTTCGAGGAGAGACGCAATGGACCATCTGGACGATGCAATGCGCGCCATGCCGAAGGGCATGGCTGCTGACGAGTGGCAGGCTCGGCTTGAGCTGGCCGCCTGTTACCGGGTTTTCTCGATGCTCGGCTGGACCGAGCTGATCTTCAATCACATCACGGTGCGGGTGCCGGGGCCGGAGGACGCGCCACGCACCTACCTGATCAACCCGTTCGGCCTGCATTACAGCGAAGTAACGGCGACCAACCTGATCAAGGTCGGGCTGGACGGCGAGCCGGTGCACGAAACGCCGTATACGGTGAACCGTGCCGGGTTTGTGATTCACAGCGCGATCCACAGCGCCAGGGCCGACGCACACTGCATCATGCATGTCCACACCACAGCGGGCATGGCGGTGGCCTGCAAGGAAGCCGGGCTGGGCACCGACAGTTTCTACAGCGCCATGATCGCCGGTGACGTGGCCTACCACGACTATGAAGGAGTGACCACGCGCACCGACGAGCAGGCGCGCCTGGTGGCAAGCCTGGGCGACAAGCATTGCCTGATCCTGCGCAACCACGGGCTGCTCGCCTGCGAGCACAATGTGCCGGACGCATTCTTCACGCTCTGGACGCTCAATCGGGCTTGCGAGATCCAGATGGCGGCAGCCTCGATCCCCGGGCCGAATCGTGCGATCACCCCGGAGGCGATTGCCTCCAGTTTGCTCAAGCAGCATCGCTCGGTGGATCCCCAGGGGCGCGTCCAGACCAAGGTGTTCGAAGCCATGGTGCGGCGTGCCGGCATCACCTCCTACGACATGCTGATCTGATGAGCGGCACGCCGGTGCACGCGGTTGACAAGCGGGGAGGGTATGTCCTTCCCGAGTACGAATTTGCAGTTCCGCCCGAGCTTGCCGGAGGTGCGCAGGCTGACGGTGCGTGCGCGCCGGCTTCTTCAGTGGGGCGTTATCCGGTGGTCATTCTCGGCGCCGGGCTGGCGGGTTTGACTTTGGCATGCGACCTCGCCGAACGCGGGGTGTCGGCGGTGGTGATCGATGAAGACAACACCATCGGTGTGCGGGGCGCCTCCTCGCGCGGCATCGTCTATGCCCAGAAGACGCTGGAGATCATGGATCGCTTTGGCATCTATGAGCGGATTGCCGCCAAGGGCGTGGTGTGGTCGGTGGGAAAGACCCTGGCCGGGCACGATGTGGTGTACGAGTTTGATGCCAGCGCCAGCAGCGATTCGAAGCAACCGCCGTTCACCAACCTGCAGCAGTTTTACCTGGAATGGTTCATGGTGGACCGGATTGTCGAGTTGGGGCGCACCGATCTGCGCTGGAAAAGCCGGGTGCTCGGCTTCACCCAGCATGAAGACCATGTCGTGATTGAAGTGGAAACCCCGGCCGGGCGCTATCAGCTTGCGGCTGACTGGGTGTGCGACTGCACCGGTGTCAACAGCCCCGTGCGTGATGCACTCAAGGTGCCGATGACGCAGGCACGTGGCATTGACCGCTGGTGCATCTCGGACGTGCGCTTCAAGGAAAACCTGCCGATTGAGCGCTGGACCTGGGTGGAGGCACCGTTCAACGACAACCGCGCCGTGTGGCAACACCTGATGGCCGACAACGTCTGGCGCATGGATTTCCAGATGGGCCCGGAAACCGATCTGGAGTATGTCAGCCGGCCCGAAGTTGCAGCCGATCGCTTGCGGCGCCAGTTGGGCGACGATGTCGAGTTCGAACTGGTGTGGGTAGGGCCGTATTCCTATCGTGCGCAACTGGTCGAGCAATTTCGCGTGGGGCGCACGTTTTTGCTCGGTGACAGCGCCCATGCCATGAGTCCATTTGGTGCGCGTGGTGGCAACAGCGGCATCCAGGACGCCGACAACCTGGGCTGGAAGCTGGCGCTGGTGTTGCGGGGCGACGCACCCGAGGCGCTGCTCGACAGCTACCAGACCGAGCGGCGGCCTGCGGCACAGTTCAACATCATGACGACGCGCCGCACCGCGCGTTATCTGCAGCCTGAATCGCCAGCCGAGAAAATCCTCCGCGATGCCGCCATCAGCCTCGCCAAGGAGTACCCGTTTGCGCGCCACCTGTGCAACACCGGCCGCCTGTCGAATTCATTCATTTACGGCAAGGTGCCGTCCTCCAAGGCGCAGAAGCACAAGGTGCATGGGGTCGATGTTGGCGAGGCGGTGCAAAACGTCGAAGTGACATCTCCCGATGGCCGGAGAATGGCTCTGGTAGACCTTTTCCGGGGTGGGGCCGCGTTTGTTGGCTTCTGGAGCGGTTCTCCGGCCAGCAGGCCTGATGAGATTATCCGCCTGGCCAACCAACTGGTGGCCGAAGGCCGGGGCACACCCCTGTTGCGTATGCTCGAAATCGATGGCAAGGCGACCGGCCTGTCGACCGTACGCGATCATGCCGGCAAACTGGCGCGCACCTTGGGATTGCAGAAGGGCTCTGCCGTGTTCTCCCTGCTGCGGCCAGACATGCATCTGGCAGCAAGGATAGAACAACCAACGCCGGCGAAAGTGCGCGCGGCATTGCGTCGTGCCCTGCAGGGCAGCTCGTGACGGAGTGCAACATGAAAAGCGGGACGACATGAAAACCACGCTCAACTTTACCGACCACGACGCGTTCTACGAGCGCCTGATTGCGGCTCATGGCGGCCTGACCGATGCGCAAAGCATGCAATTGAACGCGCGCCTGGTGCTCCTGCTGGCCAATCAGGTGGGGGACGAGTTGGTGCTTCACGCCTGCGTGGATGCTGCGCGAAAGCCGTTTGGCCCCTACGAAATTCCAAAGGAATAGGAAAGCCCTCATGTCGTTTGATCCGGTCAAACCCACGCTCACGCTTTTGTATCGGGCCTCGATTGCGGTGGACAAGCCGCAATTGTTCGGGCCGACCCCGCAGGCATCAGGCGAGCGGCGCATCATCAATATCACCGGCGGCGAATTTTCCGGTGAACGGCTGAGCGGCAAGGTATTGCCGGGTGGTGCCGATTGGCAGGTGATTCGCGCCGATGGTGTCGCGCAACTGGAGGCGCGCTTTTCGATGCAGACCGACGATGGGGCGCTGCTTTATGTGCGCAACTTTGGGTTCCGCCACGGCAGTCCGGAAGTGATCGTCAGGCTCTTCTCTGGCGAAGTGGTTGATCCGGCCCAATATTATTTTCGGATGACGCCGCTAATCGAGACCGGGGACGCACGCTATGCCTGGCTCAACGCGTTGATCTTGGTCGGCTCCGGCATGCGCACCAAAGACCGCGTGATTTACGATGTCTACGCAATTTGAGGCTGTGGCGTTAATTGCGAATCGGGCTATAATTTTTTGAAAAAGCCGACCGCGCGGTCGGTTTATTTTTACCTGACCTCTCTTGTCCCGATGGCAGGGACGGCCGCGCAATTCCCGTTTTTTAACCAGGAGACAAAACATGAAAATGAAACTGCTTGCAGCGCTGGCGCTTACGCTGGGTTTCTCGGCCGGATCGGCCGTTGCGCAAACCACCCTCACCATGTCAAGCTGGGTGCCGCCCACCCATTCTCTGACGCGCGATGTGCTCGGTGGCTGGGCCAAGGAAGTCGAACGCGCCACCAACGGCCGTGTGAAGCTGCAGATGCTGCCCAAGCACCCGGTTGCTCCTGGCGGCACGTTTGATGCCGTGCGCGACGGCTTGGTGGATGTGTCCTACGTCACAGCCAGCTACACGCCGGCGCGTCATCCTCTCCCCCTGTTGGCCGAACTCCCTGGTGCCGGCGCCACTGCCGAAATCAATTCGGTGGCCTATTCGCGCATTCATTGGAAGCACCTGCATCAGGCGGGCGAGTACAAGGGTGTCAAGTTGCTAGGCGTGTTTACCCACGGGCCCGGTCAGATGTTCATGGCCAAAAAACCGGTCAACTCTGTAGCTGATCTGGCAGGAATGAAGATTCGTTCCGGCGGTGGTATTTCCGAAGCCTCGGCCAAATTGCTCGGTGCCTCACCCTTTGTCAAGCCCGCGCCCGAATCGTTTGAACTGCTCAATTCCGGAGTGGCTGATGGCACGTTCTTCCCCTCGGAGTCGATCAGGTCGTTCAAGCTCGACAAGGTCGTGAAGTACGCCACGGTGTTTCCCGGCGGTTTCTATTCGTCTTCGTTCGGTTTCTTCATGAACGAAGACAAGTGGAACAAGCTGTCGAAACAGGATCAGGACGCCATCAATTCCGTATCCGGGGAAGCATTGGCACGCTTGGCAGGCAAGTCGTGGGACAACGCGGACAAAGAGGGCTGGGAAGCCCTGAAGGCAGCCGGCGCCACCATCCAAGATGCCAGCCCGGCGTTTGTGGCTGATGTACGCAAGCGTACCGAACCGCTGGTACAGGACTGGGTCAAGGCTGCCAAAGCCAAGGGTATCGACGGTGACAAGGCACTGGCCGAGTTCCGCGCTGAATTGGTCAGGGTCGCTCAAGGCAAGTAAGGCGGTCATCCGAAACCAACCAACCGCGCGAAGGGTGCCAATCGGGCGCATGAGTGAGTATCTCGAAACCCTGACGCGGTGTGCCTGGATTCTGGCCGATGAGGGCCATGAATCCGGGCTGGCGGGGCAGATTACCGGGCGCGGACCGCGCCCGGGTTCGTTCTGGACTTTGCCGTTGGGCTTGGCGTTTGACGAGGCGACCCCGCAGGCATGGCTCCTGATCAACGAGCAGCTTGAGGTACAGGAAGGAGCCGGGGCCTACGGCATCCGGGAACCCAATCCGGCCACACGTTTTCATTTATGGATTTACCGCGCGCGCGCGGATCTGAATGCGATAGTACACACCCATCCGCCGGCAGCCTCCGCGCTGGCAGTGGCGGAGAAGCCATTCATCGTCGCGCATATGGACGCCACCCCGTTATTTGATGACATCGCTTTTCTGCCGCAATGGCCCGGCTTGCCGACTGCGGATCGTGAGGGCGAGATCATTTCGGCTGGGCTCGGTGCCAAACACGCCGTCCTGTTGGCGCATCATGGCATGCTGACGGCCGGGCGCAGCGTGCAGGAAGCCACCTTCCTCGGCGTGTTTCTGGAGCGCATGGCGCGCCAGCAGCTCGATGCGCAAGCAGTGGGCGGTGCGCTGCCGATCGATGCGGCGGAAGCGGCCCGTGCCCGCGATTTTTTGCGCACGGACAAGATCATGAACATCACCTTTGATGCCTGGGCGCGCCGTGCCGAGCGCCGGCGCGGGTTGCCGGCTGGCATGCAGGCATGAAGCAACTGGACCTGTGGCTCAAGCGCACGCTGGGCATCTCGGGCGGCATCGTGCTGTTCGTCCTGATGCTTCTGACAGTGGTCGACGTGGCTGGCCGCAAGCTCAACTTCCCCATCCGTGGCGGCGTCGAGATGGCGGAAATCCTGCTGGCGATGTTGATCTTTGCCGGATTGCCCCTGGTCTCCGAGGCACGCCAGCACATCGTGATCGACACGCTCGAAGGTTTCATGTCGCGCCTGGTCAAGCGCGTACTGGATGCCATCGCGAATGCGATTTCCGCGCTAACCATGTTCGCGATGGCGTGGATGTTCTACGCCAAGCGGGTGACACGGGTGGCCGAAGCGGGCGACACCACCAGTGTGCTGAAAATTGAATTGACGCCGGTGGCCTATTTTCTGCTGGCGATGATCGTGATGACCGGTGTGATCCACGTCGCGCTCATGTTTGTTCCGCCGACGGACGAGGACGGAGGGACGGCCATATGATGCCTGCCATGCTGGGTTTCGCCGTGATGCTGGCGATGGCATTTGCGCGCGTGCCGATCGCTTTGGCGATGGCCATTACCGGGTTTGGTGGGCTTGCCATCCTGAAGGGAATCAATCCTTCGATGAGTTCGGTCGCGGCAACCTTGTGGGAGTCCGGATTCCAGATCACCCTGTCGGTGAGTCCGCTGTTCATCCTGATGGGGAATTTCGTGACCAAGGCGGGCATGGCGCGCGAACTGTACCGCGCCGCCCACACCTTTATCGGCCATTTTCGAGGCGGCCTGGCGATGGCGACGATCCTGGCATGCGCCGGCTTCGGTGCCATCTGTGGTTCCTCGATTGCCACCGCAGCTACCATGACCAAGGTGGCCTACCCGTCGATGAAAGAGGTCGGCTACAGCGATGAACTGTCCACCGGTTCAATCGCTGCCGGCGGCACCCTGGGCATCCTGATCCCACCTTCGACGATCATGGTGATCTACGGCATCATGACCGAGACCAATATCGGCAAGCTGTTCGCGGCAGGTGTATTGCCGGGCCTGGTGGCGGTCATTCTGCTGTGTGCGGCGGTGCAATACATCACTTGGCGCAACCCTGCGGCAGGTCCCCGTGACCGGCGCGCGACCTGGAGCGAGCGTTTGAGTGCGATCGGCGATATCTGGGGTGTGGTGGTGCTGTTTGCAGTGGTGATGGGCGGCATCTACGGTGGCATCTTTACCGCTACCGAGGGCGCCGGCATTGGCGCATTTGGGGCGTTCATCTTTGCGCTGGCGCGTCGTGCGCTGACCTGGAAGATCCTTTATGAGGTGCTGATCGAGAGCGCCAGGACCACCTCCATGTTATTCATGATCCTGATTGGCGCACTGATATTCGCCAATTTCATCAACTTCACGTCGATGCCTAATGACTTGAAGGATTTTGTTGCGCAATACAAGATCAGTCCGATGGTGGTCATGATCGCAATCTGCGCGATTTATATCATTCTGGGTACTGCGATGGAGGAGCTGTCGATGATCTTGTTGACGGTGCCGATATTTTTCCCGCTGGTGGTGAGCATGGGTTATGATCCGGTCTGGTTCGGCATCATCATCGTGGTGGTGGTGGAGATCGGCCTGATTTCGCCTCCGGTCGGGATGAACATGTTCGTGGTGCGCTCTTTGTTGCCCCAGGTATCGACGGCGACCATCTTTCGCGGCGTGACGCCATTTGCCATCGCGGATGTGATGCGCTTGGGCATCCTGGTGGCGTTTCCGGCGATTAGCCTCTACTTGCCTTCGCTTCTGAAGCTCTGACAACGAACCGTTTAAGAATGGCTCCTGGAGCCATTGTTGGCCTGGTCCACTCCCCCGTTTCTGCTGAGATCAACGCGAGAACACGCGCCCGCTGCGAACCGCCAATACGAGCAGCAGCAGCGCAGCCGCCCAACTGACGGCGGGCAGCCAGGCAAACAGTGCGGCGACATCCGGTGCCTTGTTGATGCCGGCGAGCACGAGGGCAAAGCGGGTCAAGGCCGCTGCGGCGAGCACGGCGAAGACCATGCCGGTAAACTTTCCCTCGCGGCCAGTGCGCCCGGCATCGATGGCAGCAGACAACGCGTAGCCCGTGATCAGCCCCCAGGCCGCCCCGGCCATCAGCTGAGCCGTGATCAGCACCGCAAGAGCCGAGGCCAGTGGAATCCACGCCAAGGCCAGCGCACCTGCCGCGGTGCCAATTACCAGCATGGCGGGCGCGCTGATGGGTTTAAGTGCGCCGATCGCCGGTGCCATGACCGCAATCGAAAATCCCACCCAGAACAGGCCCATCAGCCACGCCAGATCCTCCGGTTTGGCAAAACGCAGGTAGGCGGGCGCAGAATTGAGGAAGGCATGGATCTGGAAGCCCAGCCCGAGCAACAGGACAGCGGCGAAGAGCGTGCGCGCGGTGTGCGGTACGGCAGCCCCTGCCGTACCGGCAGTCGCGCTTGCGGATCCTGCGGCTGAGGGGTTACTGGTGGCTGTGGCGCCGCCGCTCTGGGATGCCAGCCGCCGCTCGCACCATGCCATCGCCGAGACAGCACCGAGCAGCCCGACACCCGCCAGCAGAAACGGCAGGGTGGGCGACACGCCGCGCAACTGTACCGTCAGCCACGGTGCGAGTGCGCCCGCGATGCCAATCCCCAGCAAGGAAAGGAACACGAAGCGCGGTGCAGCCGCGGCACTGACGTAGCGCGCGAACATGGCCATGGGCGGGGCACGCAAGGCAGATGAGGTTACAGCCCAGACGATGGTCAGGGTCAACAGCATGCTGGCTGAGGCGCCAGCCTGAGGCAACAGCACAAATGCCGCGGCCGACAATCCGGTAACGGCCATCATTGGGCCGGCCAAGCGCTTCATCGCGGCCACCATCTTGTCCGCACTGACACCCAACGCAAAATCCATCGCGATGAAGATGGCCTGGTCCAGCATCAGGATCCAGATGACCTTGTCTTTCGGAATGCCGGCGGCGGCGGCCAGTTGCGGCAAAAAAGCGACGTAAATGGTCCAGGTCAGCGTGAACAAAAGCTGGATCAGGGCGAGGACAAGTCCGGTGGACATGGGAAGTTCGGTGTCGGGCGAGCGGGACCGCGATTGTGTTTGGATGACCAAGTCTGGAGGCATCTTAAGCGTGATATGCTACCCTGTGCTGTAATTTTGACCTGCCAAACTGTTGTGCGCCCCGCTGGAGCCCCACTTATGCAGATCAGCCCGCCTTTTGGCTATCAGGAAATCGCCCCGTTTCTGAAGAATCACCGGATTCACCTGTCCGCCCCCGGCGTGCTGCCGGGCTTTACGCAAGGCCTGAATGCGATCCCCGTCAGCTACACCGAATTCAATGTGGCCCATCGGGATTACCCGATTGTGTTTTCGTCAGGGGATGGCGGCAAGACGTTTGCGCCGGTAGCCGTGTTGGGTTTGCAGGCGCAGGAAAACCTGTTTGTGCATGACGGCGCCTGGATGTCGGGTGTTTACGTGCCCGCCTATGTGCGCCGCTATCCGTTTTGCATGGCGCGGGTCACCCTTGATAGCGTGGAGCAGGCTGAACGCTTGATCTGCGTCGAGAAGGACCGCATCGTCGAAGGTGATGCAGATGGCGTGGCCTTGTTCAACGACAAGCAGGAACCGCTGCCCCAGTGGCAGGGGATCGAAAAGTTGCTTGAGGAGTATGAGGCCGATCTCGAGCGCACCAAGGAGATGTGCGGCATCCTCGCCGATTACGGCTTGCTGGAGCCGTTCACCATGCAGGCGACACTGAACGCAGGCGGTTCCATGCATCTGACCGGGATGTTCCGGGTCGACGAAAAGAAAATCGAATTCCTTAATGCCAGCCAGCACAAGAACCTGATCAAGAAAGGAGTGATGTCGAAGATCTACATCCACCTCTTGTCACTGGACAATTTTGGCCGGTTGCTGGATCGCAAGGCAACCGTTGGTGGCAGTGCAAATACCCCGGCGGCACCGGCTGTGGAAGCGAAGCCCGAAGCACCCAAATCGGCAGCGGCGAAAGCGCCAGACGGCAAGAGCGCCGAGGCCAAGGCCGACAAGAAGGAAAGAGCCTGACCAGGGCGCAAAACAACATGTCGCTTGTCAGCCCGATCGAATACGCCGAAGCGTCGCCGCAAGTCAAGGCGATTTACGACGACATCATGGCGACGCGCAAGGTGGCTGCCGTCAACAACTTCTGGAAGGTATTGGCACACGATCCGGCCACACTCAAGCGAACCTGGGAGGAAGTGCGGGATGTGATGGCCCCGGGTGCGCTAGACGGCCTGACCAAGGAAATGATTTACGTTGCGGTCTCGGCCACGAATAACTGTGAGTACTGCAGCTATTCCCACACCGCCGCAGCGCGCAAGGCTGGCATGACCGATGCCATGTTTGCCGAGTTGCTGGCGGTTGTCGGGCTGGCGAACAAGACCAACCGCTTTGCCAACGGATACCGGATCGACGTGGACGCGGCATTCCTGCCTGCCCCGAAAGCCTGACCAGAAAGCGTGACGCATGTCTGATTTGATTTTTCGACGCACTGATCTGGGCGACAAGGCCATGCGCGGGCAGGCCGGGCAGGTTCCCTCGGAGATGATTCGTGTGCTGGCACTTGTTGCCGGCGAAGACCATTTTGAGGTGATTCGCAAGCGTGCCATTCGCCTGCCGGAGGACGAACTGGACACAACACTGGCCAGGCTGGTCAAGGATGGATTCCTTGAGCATCGCAAGGCCGAAGAGGAGCACAACCTCGATTTCACTTCCCACTTTGCCCAGCCGGCGCCACCGCCGCCGCCGTTGTCTACAGGTGAAAAGAAGAAAATGGCTGCTGCGGCTACCAGTGGGCACGATGTGCTCACCAAGTCGGGTTCATTCCTGCAGTTATCAGGCGGCGCCCCAATGACGGTGTTGGGCAAAGCCTGGACCGACATTACGGTCCTGATCATTGAGGATGACGAGATTCAGGCGCGTTTTGCCCAGAACATCGTGATGAAATCGGGCTTCAAGCAGCGCCATGCCGGCACGCGTGAGGAGATTGTGGTGGAACTGAACAAGTCTCCGCTGCCCGATTGCGTGTTGATGGATGTGGAGTTGGTTGGTGCCAACGGGTTCGATATTCTGGCGCGCATGCGCCAGCATCCAAAACTGAAGGTGGTGCCGGTGATCATGCTGACGGCACTGGCCAGTCAGGAGGATGTCTTCAAAGGCTTGAGTCTGGGTGCGAGCGCCTACATTTCCAAGCCCTACAAGAAACAGACGCTGGTCGAAACCATCGTTCGCACGCTCGGCCTGAAGCCTTACGCTGACAAGCCGCCCGGAACCGGTCCCGAAACCACATCCTGAAACACCGAACCCAGCCGCAGGGAATCGCCGCCATGAACCTGAACCCCGCTTTTTGCGAACAGGAATACAACGCGCGTGCTGCGGTGCCCGATCACGAACGGCACATTCGCGATTGGATGGAAGAGTCGCAGAAGGTTCGGATTGCCGAACCTTGCTACCTCGATGTGGCTTACGGGGCTGAGGCAAAGCAGAACCTCGATTTCTTCCCGGCACGGCGCGGAGGTGGTGCCGCGCCGTTGATGGTCTTCATTCACGGCGGTTACTGGCGCTCGCTGGACAAGTCGGATTTTTCGTTCGTTGCGCCCGCCTTTACGCGAGCCGGCATCGCGGTAGCGGTGATCAACTACCGGCTGATTCCCGGCGTTCCGCTGGAAGATGTCGTGCGGGACACGGTCTCGGCGCTCACCTGGTTGTATCTGTACGCCGGACACTATGGCGCCAACCCACACCGTATGGTGGTGTCCGGCCACAGCGCCGGCGGCCACCTTGCGGCGATGATGCTGGCGTGCCAATGGCCGCGCTGGCACGGCGCATTGCCGCCCGACGTGGTGCGTGGGGCGCTTGCGATCAGTGGTCTATACGACCTCGAGCCCTTGCGTCACACGACATTTCTGGGCGGCACGCTGGCCCTGTCGGCAGAGCGCGCAACGGCAATGAGCCCCGCCTGCATGTTACCGGCGACACACGCTCCGCTGATGACCGCAACTGGGGGCCTGGAAAGCAGTGAGTTTCATCGGCAATCGGCGCAACTGGCTGCGCGCTGGGGATCGGTATTCGTGAAGGACGTGCCCATGCCGGGCCACAATCATTTCACGGTATGCACGGAGCTGGCATCACCATCCAGCGCCCTGCATTTAGCTGCACGGGAACTGGTCGAACTCTAGCCAGCGCTCAGGACAAGTTACGCGGCGGTGCGGCAGCCATGCCAGCTACCAGCAAGGGTCCTTGGACGCAGCCTGCAGTCACTCCACCCGTCGGGGTGGTACCAGATATCCGCCGAGCATCAACGGCCCGGCAACGCCCGAGGGGCGCTGGCGTATCAATGGTTCGTCCACTGCAGGCATGCGCACCGCAGGGATTGAAGCCATGCTGGCAACCGCCGTCACGGGAAGGGCTACCGGTGCAGGTCCGGACGCGGCAACGAGAGGCGGGGCTGCGGGGCGCGCGTTGGCGATCAGTTGGGCAGACGACTCGCCCAGCTTATCCGGCCATGCACCTTCACCCATTTGCGCAGCACTTGGGCCGGTGGCCAGGCTGAGCGCCACGGCGCGTAGATCGTAGCCTGCGGTTTCAAGAAGGCGAACGGCAATTTCATCGGCTTCGCGCACTTGCTGAGGCGCGTTGCTCGATGCGGCTATCTCGGAACTGGCAGCCGAGATGGCGCTCTTCATCAGGCTGCTGCCCGGGAGTAGTAGGTTCATGATCACCGAGGTGACGATCGAAGCCGTGGAGTTCGATTCGTGGTGGCCTGCGAGCACGTGGCCCATTTCACGGGCCAGCACGAACGCCATCCAGTCGTCTGTGGGCGCCAATCTTCCCAACCCGCGATTGATCGCAATTTTTCCGGTGGCACTCGAGCGTGTTTCGATTTGTTCTGCGCGCGCTACGTAGGGTTCAAACGCGTTGATGCGCTGCATCACGAACGGAAAAAGACCACGCGCAGCCGTTTCGAGCGGTGCCGCAATGCGCTGTATCTGGCGCTCCAGCATCAGCACCTTGTCATCGCTCTCGCTGGTGGCAGCACGCGGAGCGCTGAGTACGGAAAACTTCAAGTCGGCGTGCATGGCGGCGATACCGCCACTTGCGGGCGCGCTGGACAACCCTGCGGCCTCGTCAAGCGAATAGGACGGCGTGGACAAAGAGGCAATCGCAGCGATGAGAATCGCACGCACACCCGCACCCACGCCACGCATCCCACTGCCGAGCGGCGCGCCGGGGCGGCAACGGAGCGACAATTCAAGTTGGGCCAACTGAGCCAGCATGGGTGACGGGAGCACTCTTGAGAGTGCGTTCTCAGACCTTCGGGAGGGTTGAGTGTACGCGTCATGTCCAATGCTGACTAGGGGAATAAGATCAAAAATCCCTTAAGAATCATGCATTTAGTGTATTTTAATATTGCCAGACAAGGGCTTGTATCGCTTATTTAAAGTAATTTATTTAAAGTGGATTCCGGAAATAACTGTCAACCGGTTGATTAGTGCGCCGACTGGTCATTCTCTGGCGTTTTGCGTCGCCACACGCCCCTGCGAAGCTCGTCGTGGGCCTGCACCTAGGCAGGATTTTTAGCGCAAATGCTCAAATGCGGGCCGTTTCGGCGCGCCCGTGAGGAGGCACTACAAGGTGCGTGCACACTAAGGGTGCAGGGTTGTCCCGGAAAGTCCCAATCTGGTGCCGGCTCTGGCGCAGTGCTGGCGGCACGTGTCAGGAGGGGAACGGCACCAACTCGATTTCTTCTTCCTTGATACCCATGGCCTTGGCCATGTCGGCGAGGGTGTCGTCGCTGATGGCGACGACGTCATACCCGGCCACAAACTCGTCGCCCTTGCTTGAAAGGAAAGCCTTCGCCATGTCGCCGTTGTCCCACGTCACGATGGCATCAGGCCCCGCCTCCTTCAAGCGTGCACACATTGGAATTCGATCTTGTTTGTACACGATGGCAAACATGCACCCGCTCCTTGAGGGAAATTGCGCTGCAGCCCAAGTGTACAAAAGTTTCCGGGTTTTGTGTCCGGCCTCATGCTGCTTTGCAAAAACAAATACGTGCTGTTCTGGCACGGCAGTTGCGTTGCTTGAAGCAACGACGTTACGCAGTTGGGACAAGCAAGCAGGCTGGCGAACCAGCATGGCGCCTTGACCCGAGCGATGGGTACGCAGGTGGTTGGTATGGCGGTGGGGGCATTGAATGAACTACGGGGTGTTTCTCAAGGAAGTTGGTCGTGGCGAGCGAGGCGCGCGTGATCTCGGCTTCGATGACGCGCGCAGGTTGTTTGGTGCCATGCTCGATGGCGGCGTGCCCGAACTCGAATTGGGTGCGTTGTTGTTGACCTTCCGCTTCAAGACCGAATCCCTCACCGAACTTCAGGGATTTCACGCCGCACTCGACGAACGTATCGTGCAACTGAAGTCGCCAGATCGGCGCCTGCGGCCGGTCGTGGTCCCGAGCTACAACGGTGCGCGGCGCCAGGCAAACCTGATGCCTTTGCTGGTATTGCTGCTCAGGCGGATGGGCGTACCCGTCCTGATCCATGGCGTGCTGGAAAGCGAAGGGCGAGTGGCAGCAGCCTATGTATTCCGCGAACTGGGGATTTTGCCCCAGGCGAATAGCCGGCGCGCCCAGCAGGTTCTGAATGATGAGGGCCTGGCGTTTGTGCCGGTGGGCGCACTTGCGCCTGGGCTGTCGGCCCTGCTGGCGCTGCGCAGCCGCCTTGGCGTACGCTCGTCGGCACACACGGTAGCCAAGCTGATGGATCCTTTCGGGGCTGACGCCTGCGGCGGCGGTGTGAGGATGGTCAGCGTGACCCATCCGGCCTATGCCGACAAGCTGCGCGAATTTTTTCTCGCCGGCGATGGGCGTGCGCTGCTGATGCGCGGGACTGAGGGTGAAGCGTTCGCCAATCCGAAGCGGCGGCCACAGATCGAGTACTTCCATGACCGCGAGGCAGCGATCCTGTTCGAGGCGGAGCATGGCAGTCTCGATTGCCTTCCCGCTTTGCCTGGTGAATGTGACGCCCGTACTACGGCGCAGTGGATCACTGGTGCACTGGAGGGCGCGCATCCGATACCGCTGCCGATTTTGAACCAATTGGCATGCTGCCTTTACGCGAGTGGATTCTGCGCTTCACTCACCGAAGCCAAGGCCGTAGCGGCCGTCAAGGCGAGGCCGCCGGCAGCCGCCTAGTCTTGCGGGATTCCTTTGGTTGCGGAGAAGTGGCGTCAGGGTGTGCATGCTACCGGGCAGACACCCTACAGATGGCGGGCGATGCCCTTGACATCCTCTTCAAACATTTCGCCCATCTCGGACTGCAACACGCGGCCGTCGCGGCCAATTACGTAGACCTGCGGCAAGCCCTTGCGCAGCCGGAAAATGGCATTCCATGCCGGGGTGACCATAACGGCCCGAAAGGTGTAACCCTTCGAGCGCATGTATTCGGACGCTGCCGCCGGCGTCTTGTCGATACTGATGCTCACCACTTCCAGACCACGGCTGCGGTGGGCGCGATACAAAGCCTCGATCAGTGGATTCTGCTTGGCGCAAAATGGACACCAGGAGGCCCAGAACTGGACCACCACCACTTTGCCTTTCAGTGCTGCCACATCCAGTTGGCTACCGTCCAGCAGGGCCAAGGGCGGTAACGCGACCGTCTCTCCAGTACTCCACGCAGCATGCACGGCGGGTGCCAGCAGCAGTGCCGGGATTGCCGAGACAGTCGCGATTAGCTGGCGGCGATGGAGCATGCTTGATGCGCCTAGAATTCGATGGCGTCTTCAATCGCCTTGATGCCCGCTTTGGCACAGGCTTCATCGGCATCGCCGCCGGGCGCACCGGACACGCCGATGGCGCCCAGCACCGCACCGCCCGCCTCGATCGGCAAGCCGCCACCAAACGCGGCGACGCGCGGCGTGGCGCGGATGCCACTCATCGGCCTGCCGGCCTGCGTTTCCTGCGCCAATGCTGCCGTGCTGATGCGAAAACTGGCTGACGTCCAGGCCTTGTTCATGGCTACTTCGACGGTATGTGCGCCGGCAAACCGGTCGCGCAGGAACACTTGGGTCGTTCCACTTCGGTCAGCGACTGCAACCCCGACTTGATAGCCCGCTTTGCGGCAGCTTTCCAGCGCCGCCCGTGCTGCGGCCAAAGCCGTTTCCGGGGTCAATTGTTTGACCGTGAATGTTCCCGGTGCGGCGGGCGATTGCCCTGTTGCGAGAGCCGGCACCAAGCATACGAACGCGAGCATCATGTTCAGCAGGCGAAATGTCATAGCGCGATCCCCGGATTCGATTCCATGCCTTTGATCTTGGGCAGGTTCAACTTGACAGGCTTGATCACTTTCTTTGAGCGCATGTAGCCGGCCACCAGTTCCCAGATCGGCTCGCCCCTGGCGCCTTCGGCGACAGGCGCCCATCCGGCCACCTTGTACTTCTTGTCCGCCTCAACTAGCTTGCCACCCAGGCGCATGTCGGAAATCCGTCCGCCCATCCTGGCATTCGGATCGCACGCGTAGGTCATGCCGCCTACCCGCACCATGTCGCCACCCTGCTGGTA
>SXGR01373988.1_pt1 | contig 19414 bp, 20 predicted proteins | sample 3174711 | NCBI WGS metagenome assembly SXGR01 (sample SAMN11356860, study PRJNA531348) | freshwater metagenome | isolation source: freshwater sample F1-60 | place: China: Fuxian Lake, Yuxi | collected 2017-12-25
GGATGCGCTCGATGCCTGGGATGTCTGCGACATATTCCAGCAGCAGTGCGAAGTCGGCCTTCTCAGCGGTATCGCCCATCGGCCCGAGATAGGCGTTCACGTTTTGGCCCAGCAAGGTGATTTCGCGCACTCCCTGGTCGGCGAGGCCAGCCACCTCGGTGAGTACATCATCGAAGGGGCGGGAGACCTCTTCGCCGCGTGTATAGGGCACCACACAGAAGCTGCAATATTTGCTGCAGCCTTCCATGATGGATACGAATGCGGTGGCGCCATCGGTCCGGGCCGGTGGCAGGTGATCGAATTTCTCGATTTCAGGAAAGCTGATGTCGACCTGCGAGTGGCCGGTTTGCGCGCGCGCTCGGAGTAACTGCGGCAGCCGATGCAGGGTCTGAGGCCCGAACACCACGTCAACAAACGGCACCCGGGCAACGATGTTGGCGCCTTCCTGGCTCGCCACACAGCCGCCAACGCCCACCACCAGGCCGGGCCGCTCGAGTTTGAGCGCGCGCAACCGGCCCAGATCGGAGAACACCTTTTCCTGGGCTTTTTCGCGGACTGAACAGGTGTTGAAGAGGACGATATCGGCCTCTTCAAGCCGATCGGTGAGGACGGCGCCTTCGCTTTCGGCAAGCACTTCAGCCATCTTGTCCGAGTCGTAGTCGTTCATTTGGCAGCCGAAGGTGCGGATGTAGAGTTTGCGTTTCATCTGTGGCATTTTACCGGCGGCTTGCGCCCTCGAGCCAAAACACCCCGCTAATTTGCCCGGAGTCGGTCAATGAACGAAAGATTTCTGCAGGACAAGGTCGTGCTGGTCACCGGGGCTGGTGGCGGTATTGGCCGGGAGCTCGCACTGGCCCTGGCGGCCGAAGGCGCCAGAGTGTTGGTCAATGACCTGGGTTCCAGCGTGGCGGGCGAAGGCCAGGATCGCTCGCGGGCCCAGGCCGTGGTGGACGCGATTCGGGCGGCCGGTGGCGAGGCGAGCGCCAATGGCGATAGCGTAGCCGACTGGGCAGCGGCGCATCGCATGGTTGAACAGGCGCTCGATACCTTCGGGCGGATCGATGCCGTTATCAACAACGCCGGTATTTTGCGTGACCGTTTCTTCCACAATATGAGTGCCGACGAATGGCGGACAGTGATTGATGTTCATCTGAACGGTACGTTTTATGTTTCGCGCGCGGCGGCTCCCCATTTCAAAGCTCAGCAGTCGGGCGCCTACCTTCACATGACATCCACGTCGGGCCTGATCGGTAACCTCGGCCAGGCCAATTATTCAGCGGCAAAGCTTGGCATCGTTGCGCTGTCCAAGTCGATCGCGTTGGACATGGCGAAGTTCAGCGTACGATCAAACTGTATCTCGCCGTTTGCCTACAGCCGCATGATCGGATCTATTCCCACCGATACCCCTGAGCAGCAGGCCCGGGTGGAGCGCTTGCAGCGCATGCAGACCCACCAGATTGCGCCGCTCGCGGTCTACCTTGCGAGCGAGGCCGCGCGCGAGGTGAGCGGACAGATTTTTGCGGTGCGGGCCAATGAAATTTTCTTGATCAGCCAGAACCGGCCGATTCGTAGCCTGCATCGCGGCGAGGGCTGGACCGCGCAGAGCATCGCCGAACACGCCATGCCTGCGCTTCGGGCGTCTTTCTATCCGCTCGAGCGTTCGCCGGACGTGTTCAGCTGGGATCCGGTCTGACGGCGGGCATACCCGGGCGCGGCCGCCCGGCCGGCGCTTACTGACAGCGATGCATGATCTGGCTGCCGTTACCGTAGAAATGACGAAGCCATTTGGTGTCGTTGCCGAAGAAGGCGAGCAGATCTCGTTCGCCGCCCATCATTTGCGCGCTGACCCAGACAAGAATGCCATCGCTATCAACCTGATCGCGCTTGACGCGGAATCGTGACCCCCCATCAGGATCACCGCTTCGGAAGAGTTTCTGCTTCGGGTCGTAGCTCACCCAGTAGCTTTTGCCCTGGTGCTGACAGGTCATACGCACTTCCTGCGCAGCAGCGCCCATCGGGAAAAGCGCAATCATCGCGGCCGCGAGCAGGCCAGGCCGCAACCCGCCCCACACGCTAGGACGGAAATCAGCGGGGCGTCGCATCACGGGCCGTCGGTTACTGGGCTGCCATCGACGTGCGGGCAAGATCCTGTCCCAGTCCAAGGAAAGTTTTGTTGTAGACCGTGGCGCTTTTGCCGCCGATCGTGACCGCATAGCGGTTGTTCGCGGGGTCGGTGTTTCCTGAGACCGGGAAGCTGACCTGCGTCGAGGCGCCACCGACCTCGACGACGCCGTACATGCCGTTTGTAGTGTTGGCGTACTCCGCGAGCGGGTCGGGGTTGGCCTTGAAGTAGCGGCAGTAGTGGTCATTCAGATTGGTCCAGCTCCAGACCCCTTCCTCGCTGTTGCCGTCAATGGTGCGAACCTCCTCAGCGGTGGACGTGCGATTGGCGGGTGCGCTGGAACCTGTCTTGGCCTGATTAGTGATGTAGGTCTTGATGAGCGCGTAGAAATTATCGATTGCAGCCTTGCCGTGTTTTGCTTCGGCCTCGCGCATGCCTGCAGTGGCGAGAAGATCAACCTTCACATTCTGGGCTGTGGCAAGCCAATTCGCGTTGTTGGTGTAGTCGGTTTGCAGCTTGGTGAAAAGAGGCCCGATCACCTTGGTATTGACCTCGCCCGGGTTGGCTGTACGAACAAAATCATCAATGCCTTTATCGGTACTGCCCAGCTTAAGTGTGGTGAGCCAGGTGACCTGGGGATACGCGCCATTGCCGTTCGCGGTGATCTGGTAGAGCGAAAGCCGCGTGCCACTGCTTCCCGCATCAATCACGATGCGGTATTCGTCCGTGACCTGGCAATCAGTACACCCCGGCTTTCCGTACCTTTGCAAGAGATAGCCTCGGGTCCAGGTGAGCACCGTGGCGCCATTCTGCTCGGAGCTCACGGTGCGCGCGAAGGCCGAGCCGTTGTTACGAAATAGGCCGTTGTTACCAAAGAGCATGGTGTTGACGTAGGTGGAATTGGCGCATTGGTTGCGCTGGAATTTTGACGCGGCATCGGGGCCCGCGAGCCCGAGCTTGGTGAGCATGGGTCCCCAGGCGGAGGGGCTCGAGCAATGGGTATCGAGCGCCTGACGAAGGCTGGCGGGCGTGAGGGTGACATTCCAGACGGATTCGAATGTCAGCGCGAAATGCGCGCTGTCGATGCCCACAAAGGATGCCCGGCTCTGGGTGGTGTTAGGAATGGCGCCGTTGGTGACGATCGCTGCGCTGATCACCCGCTCATAGCGCGCCGAGCAAAGCGTGTAGTTGTAATCGCCGGTTGCGCCCAGCGTACGGGCTGGATCCGTCAGGGCGAGATCTGCCGCCATGCCGGACGGATAGCAATGCTCGATTGATAGTGTGACCGAGTCGCTGCAACCCGACACCAAGAGGGTCAGCGCAGCAAATATCGAGGCAAGAAATGTTCTCATCGATATTCTTTCGAAAAAGAGAGCAATGCGGTTAGACAGGTTCCGGTGGTTCGCATTTGAGCATAGTGCCCGCCGATTCGCACCTCCAATGTTCACCGGTTGACCTTTCATAAGCTCTCGGCCCTGCGCATCGCTACAGTGCCGCGTCGTACTGCAATCGGACCACTCGCGACAGGTAATGGGATCCCTACTGCTCGACCCTCGCTTTACTCTGGATGCCGATAGCCCGGCCATCTGGTCGTTACTCAGAACCATCGACCGCGTTGCTGAGTCCGATGCACCCGTGCTGATCGTGGGCGAGACAGGGACCAGGAAGGAGCTCGTTGCCCGCGCGATTCATCAGCGTTCGCGCCGCGCTGCCGGGGCATTGGTCGCGGTCAACTGTGGGGCGATCGCCTCGACACTCATCCAGTCCGAATTGTTCGGTCACGAGCGGTATGCCTTCACCGGCGCGGGGCAGCGCAGGATTGGCAGCTTTTAGGCGGCGCACGGCGGAGCGCTGTTTCTCGATGAAATCGGGGAGCTACCGCTCGCGCTGCAAGCGCGGCGTTGTCGGGTTCGGTCCCTGTGCCTCCCCCGCCGCTCGACCCGCAGCCTGCGAGCGTGCCCAGCGCGAGCATCGCGAGAGCGGTGCGCCAAGGGGCGCGCGAGGGGGAGGCGGCGGGCGGCACGCGCCTCGGGCGCGAGCCATTGAGCTCGCTTGATGTGGGATGCAGCATGGTCCTGAATCTCCTGGGTAAAGAGGCGTGATGAGCCTCGGCCCGCGAGTGTTTCAGGGGGGTGTCGCGTCCTCGTTGACAGGCGGTAATATCGACGAGTCCACCGGAAGATAGCTTGATCTTGCTGAGCGGCCTGATTGACCGATGGCAAACGAAGACCGGTACGCGTTGACGCGAGCACGCGGGGGGCGCACGGATGGGGGGAGCGGGAAGCTGCCCGGACGCCCCGGGCGCGGGTGTTTGCCTACTGGCCGGGGAGCAGGCGCCCAAAGGGGTGCCCGTGGCTAGCGCCTGAGGCAATCACGCACAGGTTGCCCTCGACGTTGCAGACCTCGGCATAGCGGCGCGCGAACTGCCGCTCGGTCTGTCCGACATGAGCTTCTGCCGCGACCTGCATCAATGGGATTAGCAGCGCGACGAGTGCGGCGAGCACAAGGATCAGATCGAGGATGATGCGGGGGTGCTTCATCAGTGGTGCGATGGCGCAGGGGGGTAGGCGTTGGGATCAATCGGGTTGGAAAGAGCTGGGAACCGACTTTGATGATAAAGGATGTGCAGCGCCGACCGCACTCAGGATGCCGCTTGAGGTAGGTCTCGTTGCGCTCGCGCCGGGTTACGGTGCGCATTCGGCGATGGCCAGCGCAGTTACGCTCTGCGCGATGGTGCATGCCCGACCGAGATCAATGCTGGTTGGCCAGCGGTCTTCCGGCGCGTGGAACCATGGGTTGCTACCAATCAGCGACAGATAGCGGCCGCCGCGCTGCTCGATCTCATGAGCCTCGCCGCTAGCCTTGCCGCCGGTGACCGCCAGGATTGCATCGGCAGGATAGCCTCGGCTCTCGAGCAGTGTGCGCACCCGGTCAGCGAGTCCGTCGACATTACTTCGTACGGTCAATGCAGGTGCGGTCGCTGTACCGAGGTTGGCGCCCAGGTGAATGACCAGCGCCGACTCATTCGCCAGTTTCGGTTCGATCGCAAACGCGTGATGGGCACCCAGGTGTCCGAGTTCATGTCCGCATGTGGCCAGTCCGATGACCGCGCGTCGGCGAGCGGCGGAGGCTGCAAGCGTCTGCAGAGACTGCAGCCAGGCAAAGACGCCGCCCGCGCGCTCGGCCGTACTGGTCCACCAGGACGTGCGCGGGGTCAGCAGGAGCAAGGGTGGGCCTTCGCCTGCCAGCTGTACGCGTAGATTGCGTGAATCAGCGATTTCATATTGGCCCGTGGCCGTGACCGTCACCTGCGCGGCGTGTTCGCTCAGCATGGCGACCGCCTGCGCGTCTCGCCCGGCGATCTGCAGGACCGGCGGCCCGAAGGGACGGTCGCTGTCGTGTGCATTAAGGGGGGCCAGACCACCGTCGCGCGTGGTGAGTGCAATTACGACGGCACGGTGACGACTATCGGCGCGGGCGCGCGAAAAGGCATTGTCGGGGAGGCTTGCCATCGCGGGTTCCATGAAGGCGAAGCCGATATCGGTGTCTGAGCCCAGCGGGCCGATGAGTCCCGTGACACCGTGCCGGTCTGTGAGTCCACCGTCAAACAAGGGTAAGCCTTCGATAGGCGGTGTGCCGTGCGCATGAAGTGATGCCTCAGCGGGTAAAAACCGCTTAAAGCTGACACGCTGGAAAGTCGTGTGCAGGGCCCGCGCGCCGCCGAGTTGCTCGGCGAGCCAGGCGGCCGACGCGAGGTCACCCGTTGAGCCCGCGCGGCGCTCGCCAAAGCCGTCGTACTGGGCGAAGAAACCCGCCGCTGGGGCCGGATTATTCATTCGGCGCGGACGCCGGATAGCACGATCAGATCCTTGAGCCGCTTTAATTCAATCGCCCATTCTTCGCGATAGGCAGCCGGATTGCTGGAGAGGACAATGGAGCCGCCCTCCTCGGCGATGCGCTTACGCAGGTCGGCATCGCGTGTCATGACCTCGGAAAACGCGCTAGCGATTTTGTCGACGACGGCCGGAGAAAGTCCCGCGGGCCCCACCACAGAGGAACCGCTGATGACTACGGGTCCGCCCTTGAGGGTTTCTGCGAGCGTGGGGACATCGGGGAGCGTCGTCATTCTGACCGAGCCCGCCGACACCAGGATCCTGATCCGGCCGATCTGATGCCTTGGAAGCGCAATGTTGCTGATCGCAAACGCAAAATCGACTTCGCCCTGCTCCACCGCGAGGGTGGCCTGATTGGCGCCCTTGTAGGGAACGTGAATCCCCTCCACGCCAATCAGCTTCAGCATCGCGGCAGCAGCCATGTGAGCGGGCGTACCGATACCGCCTGACCCATACCGTAGCGGCTGATCGCGGGCCGCACGCGCCGCTGCAAACACATCCTGGATGGTTTTCCAAGGCCGGTCAGCGCGGACACCGAGTACGGCCGGGTGTTCGGCGAGCGTCACGATGGGGGTGAAGTCTTTCATCACGTCATAGCCTGGATCCGCCTGCATGGCGGCGTGGGTGATAGCCGTGCCTCCTCCCCACATGAGCGCATAGCCATCGGGTGCTGTGCGCGCCATACGCTGCGCGGCAACTAGTCCACCCGCCCCGGGTCGGTTATCGATCACGAATGAGCCACCGAAGGGTATGGCTGCGCGAGAAGAAATGAGCCGCGCGAGGGTGTCGGACGACGATCCCGCTGCAAACGGCACCACCAGGCTCACCGGGCGCGATGGGTAGGCAGACGGCTGGGCCCGCACTGCCCAGGGAGAAAGCGCCATCAGACCAAGCGAAAGCGATAGCTCGCGACGGTTCATCGAGATTCCTCCATGTGTTGATCTCGCGCTTTTATCACACGAGCGGATCAGTCCGTGCGCAGGCGTATGGATGGCGGAATACGATCGCTCAGTTGGGTTGAAGCCCTGCGCGCTCGATCACCTGCTTCCACGACGCTGCCTCGCGCTGCATCTGCTCGGCGAACTCGGCCGGTGTGTTGCCAATCGCAGTCAGGCCCAGTTCCTGATAGCGGGTGCGAACCGTGGAATCGGCAAGCGCTTCCTTCACGGCGTCGGCGATTCTGCGGATCAGCCCAGCATCGGTGCCCTGCGGTGCGGACAACCCCCACCAGTTGCCCGTGCGAAGCGCTGGCATCCCCTGCTCGGCGCTGGTCGCAACATCGGGAAGTGCTGCCAGGCGGCTTTCGCCCGCGACCGCAAGTGCTTTCAATCGCCCGGCCTTCACCATCGCAGTGACTGAACTGAAAGCGGTGACATAGAGCTGGGTCTCGCCGTTGATCAGGCCCTGAACCGCGGGGGGGCTGCCCTTATAGGGAACGTGAACCATGTCGACGCCGGCCAGTTGGCGAAATAACTCGGCTGCCAGATGCGGTGGCGTGCCGATCCCGGGCGAACCGAACGCGAGCGGCGGGGTCGCCTTGGCAGCCAGCGCAGACAGGCTTCGCAGGTCGTTCGCCGCGAGCGATTCGGCAACCACCACCACAGAGGGCGCGTTGCTTACCATGGTGATCGGCATCAAATCGCTCAACGGATCGAACCGCATGCCGCGTATCAGGTGCTGGTTGGTCACGAAGTTATTGGTGGCGCCCAGTAGGAGTGTATGTCCGTCGGGCCGCGCCCTGACCACTTCCTCTGTGCCGATGTTGCCGGATGCGCCGCTTTTGTTGTCGATCAGGAAACGTGCGCCCAGGCGCGACTCGATTAGCGGTTGGATCTGTCGAAATGTGATGTCGCCGGTGTTGCCTGGCGCATAGGGGACCACCACGCGGATAGCGCGATTCGGCCAGGCACCAGTGTCCTGCGCGTGGCTTGCGGCAGGCAGCAGGGCTGCGGTGATGCTAAGTGCGAGAGCATGTATCCGGTTCAGATGCATCAGAGGCTCCACGGGTATTAAAGGTCAGAGTGAATCAACCGGCCGCCAACGATCACGCAGTGCGCGCGGATCTCAGGCAGTCGTTCAACGGGACAGTCAAGCGGGTTCGCGTCCAGTACGACCAGATCGGCAAGCATCCCGGACGCGATCTGTCCGCGCATGGACTCATCGCCCGTGAGCCATGCGCCGTTTCGGGTACTGAGCCTGAGCGCCTCGATCCGGCTGATTCGTTGATCGGGTCCGATGATACGGCCGCTTCGCGTCTGACGAGCGCAGACATGCCAGATGGGGCCGAATAACGATGGCGGCAGGTTGTCGCTTCCGGGTACAACCGGCACCCCGCGATCGATCAGCGTGCGGATCGGCACAATATCGTCTTCGGGGTATTTGGCAGCAAGCCGGTCGCCATCCTTGTAGAGGTGGCGGTTGGTATGCGTGGTGAGTGCCAGTCCCAGATCGCAGATCTGGGCGATCTGATTGTGATTGAGCGCCGGCTGGTGTCCAAGCGTCCATCGTAGGTCATGGATTGGGTGATGGCGATTGGCTTCCTCAAAGAGCGGTAACAGTGTGGGCCAGATGCCTGCGATCCGAACCCGGCTCGCAGCCGCCTCGATCAGGAGTGAGGCAAGCGCCTCGCGTGGTAGCGCCGCACCGGCTTGAAATCCCGCCCATCCGGTGCACGGATGATGACCCGCCCTAAGTTGGTTGTTGAGTGGATCGGTGTCGATCTCGGCATAGAGCCCCTGAACACGTAGCCAGTGATCGCCCCAGCCGCGGCGCGCGAGCCAGCGCCCCCACTCCGATAGCAACTGGCAGGCATCGCCGCTTGCCTGAAGACCCCAGTTGGGGCTGAACGCGAGCGTTGCGCGCACACTGATCGCCTGTTGCTCATGAAGCGTTTGCCAGGCGTTGATCACTTCGGTTGCAACACCATGACCTTCGAAAACCGCAGTCGTGCCGTAGCGGTTGTAGGTCTCCATGCCGATACGCAGTGCCGCCGTTCGCTGTTGAGCGGTAAAACCTGGCGCACAGCGCATGAGCGTGTGTTCGATGACCGGAACCAGCGTGTGCTCTTCGAATACACCGATTGGCTCGCCGGACGCGTCGCGCAGGATCCGCGCCTCAGGAGAGGGGTCGGGCGTGCGTGCGGTAATCCCGGCGCGCCGCAACGCCAGAGTGTTGGCGCAGGAAGCCAGCGGAATCTGATTGCGCCAGTAACCCCAGATGGGCCGGATGTACACCGGATGATGCGGGCAGGCGCGGTCGAGATCGTGGCGGTCGGGCATTTGCCCGCCCGCCAGGCCGCTGGGGCCCGGCATGTACTCGGGCGCCGCGCCAGGCGGTCCGGTCACGATCCAGTGTCCGGCGGGTGTGTGCCGGGCGATCTCGTGCAATCGGTCGACGATATCGGAGACGGAAGCCGCACCCGAAAGCGACGGTAATTGCGCCAGGAGTCCCTCGCGGTCGATGTGTGCGTGGCCATCGGTGAGACCAGGCACGACCGCATGGCCGCGCAAATCAAGCCTGGGAACATCCGGGCCCGGTTGTTCTGGCCAGGTGTGGGGTTTGCCCACCGCGCGGATCCGCTCGCCTTCGATCCACACTGCGGAGGCAATCGATGATTGATCGTCGCACGTGATGACAGTGCCGTTGTAGAGCAGTCTTGACTGCGTGGCGCCGAGGTAGGGCAGGGAGTTGGGCATGGGGGGTCGCGAGGCGATTGCCGGGACGCTGGAGAAAACGAAAAAACCCGCAGGACCGGGGTCGCTGCGGGCTTGGGATTTGGTGGCGCATCAGGGACTCGAACCCCGGACCTGCGGATTATGATTCCGTCGCTCTAACCAACTGAGCTAATGCGCCGAACCCGAAATACTATCCGTCGGCTGCTTCCGTTGTCAAAAAAGGATGTCCGAGACCGCGCCTGACGCCCTCGCCGCTTCCGAGGCCCGCGCCAGGGCCCGCACCGGGCCCCGGTCCGAGGCCTGTACCGCCTCCGCGCGCCGCGGGCTCCTCAGGGATCGTCACGCCTCGCTCCTGTGCCCGATGCCGCATGTGGTCATGGTGCGCCCGCCGCATCTGGTCGCGCTCCTCCTTGCTCTTTGCGGCTCGAAGCTGTGCCCGATGTTCGTTTCGCTCCTGCTCGGTCATCATCTGGCTGCCGTAAACCGGCTCCTCCGGGATGGACTGTGCGAGTAAAAGCGGAAGCGGCGAAAGAGTAGTGTCTCGATTTTCGGATGCATGAATCATGCCGCCCGTCAGCACGGTGACCGATGTCAGCAAGACCGCGCTCTTCATCTTCATCATGACCTCCGTTCAATTAGGTGATGAACAGAAGTCATGAAACCGTACCCCGCAATGCGAGGATTTATGCGGAAGCAACCGGTCCCGGGACCGTCTCGAGCGGACCGTCCGGCGGCGGCGAGACGGCGGCGGGCTAATACGATTTGGGCAAGTCGAGCACCTTTTCCGCGATGAAGGACAGCACCAGCTGGTCGGTGACGGGCGCGATCCGCGTGATGAGGACTTCGCGAAGCAGGCGTTCCACCTGATACTCCTTCGCATAGCCCATTCCACCGTGCGTGAGCACCGCGCGCTGGCAGGCCTCGTACCCCGCGCGTGAGCCCAGCAGTTTCGCGCCGTTTGCTTCAGGGCCACAGGCGCGTCCGGCGTCATAGAGGTCGGCCGCGCGCTCAGCCAGCAGCAATGCTGCCTCCAGATTGACCCAGCACTCGGCAAGCGGATGCTGGATGCCCTGGTTGCGGCCGATCGGTCGACCAAACACCACGCGCTCGCGGGCGTAGCGTGCCGCCCGGTGCAGGGCATCCAGGCCGATTCCGATCGCCTCAACCGCGATCAGGATGCGTTCGGGATTGAGACCATCGAGCAGGTAATAAAACCCTCGTCCCTCCTCGCCGATGAGGTCCTGCTCGGGAATGAACAGATCATCAATGAAGACGGCGTTCGAATCGACTGCTGCACGACCATGCTTCGGAATCCGGCGGACCTCGATCTTTGTGCGATCGACGTCGGTGTAAAAGAGGGACATGCCGTCGGTGGGCTTTCCCTCTCCCTTGGCGGGCTTTGCCGAAGTGCGGGCACGCAGCAGGATCTTGTTGGCCACCTGCGCGGTGGAAGTCCACATCTTGCGCCCCGATACGCAATAGCCCCCTTCCACCCTTTTCGCGAATGTGCGGATGCTGGTGGTGTCGAGTCCCGCGTCGGCCTCGGTGACCCCGAAACACACCTGATCGCTTCCCGCGACCAACCTGGGGATCCACCGTGTTTTCTGATCAGGCGTTCCGTGAACGACCATCGGATGGGGCCCGAACATGTTCATGTGAATGGATGAGGCAGCCGCCATCGCGCCTCCATGCTGCGCGACGGTGTGCATGACGAGCGATGCCTCCTTGATGCCCAGCCCGGCGCCGCCATACGCCTCAGGCATGGTCACGCCCAGCCACCCGGCATCGGCGATGGCCCGATGAAAGTCTCTGGGAAAGCGCGCCGCCTGATCGCACTCGGCCCAGTAATCATCGCCGAACCGGGCGCAGACTGCGGTGACACCATCGATGATGGCCTGTTGCTCAGCGTTAACCTTGAACATTGCTGCCTCTCCCGTCTGCTACAGCCCGTCGTCATTGAATTTCGGAAAGCGTACGGTGAGGCGGCTACCCGTTCCAGCGCCCCGATGCGTGGGCCACATCAACCCGTCGGAGATGGCGAGCGTAGCGCCATGCTGGACCACAGTTTCGCGCACGATCGATAACCCCAGACCGCTGCCATCAGCGCCTACCCCCAGCACCCGGAAGAAGCGGTTGAACACTAGATCCCGGTCGGCAGGCGCGATGCCGATTCCGTCGTCTTCGATCTCGAGTACCAGTTCGGCAAGTGTGGTCTGAACCCGTGCAGTGACGATTCCGCCAGCGGGTGTGTATCGGATGGCGTTATCGATCAGGTTACCTATCATCTCGCGCAGCAAAACCGGATGCCCGGTGATCGGGGCCGGGAGGTCATCGCTTTCAAAGCCGAGATCGATCGATTTTTCGAGCGCGACGCTGTAATAGTCGGTGATGACGGTACGAACGAGAGGGGCGAGATCGAGCTCATCCATCGCCACGGCGTGACGCAGATTCGCGGTGCGAGCGAGCGCGAGTAACTGATTCACGGTGTGTGCGCTTCGCTCTGCGCTGGATGCGATGTGCTCGAGGGTGCGGCGCAGCTCGTCGGCGTTCGTTTCTCGCATCGCGAGCTCGGACTGCGTGCGCAGGCCCGCGAGCGGAGTCTTCAGCTGATGGGCCGCGTCAGCGATGAAACGCTGCTGCGCCTGCAGCATTTGCGCCTGACGGGCGAGCAGATCGTTGAATGCCACCACGAGCGGTGTGAGCTCCTCTGGCGCCTCTTTCGGATCGATGGGCGAAAGATCATCAGGCCGGCGCTGCTGGATCTTGCATTGCAGCAGCTTCATGGGTGCCAGGCCGCGGCTGAGCCCGAACCACACCAGGAGCAGTGAGAGCGGCAGGATCATGAACTGCGGAAACAGTACGCCTCGAATGATTTCGCTTGCCAGCTGATCACGATTGTCGAAATTATCGGCGACCTGAATGAGGAGTAATCCGTCCTCGGTCAAGTCTGATGGACTTGCCCAGGTGTAGGCCACACGCAATTCGACGCCGTTATCGACAACGGTACGAAGGCGGATACGCTCGGGGGCGGGGAAGTCGTAGAGCCCGGGCCGGGCGAGCCCACGGTCGCCCGCAATGATGCGTCCCTCAGGGCCAGCAACCTGGATGCGAAGCGTGGAGCCGTGCTGGGCGCGCGCGAGCCTTTCGAGTAGCGGCAGTAACTGTGCGCGCGAGTCGCTTTCGCTGGTAGCGATTCTCTCGCGCAGTACTTCCACACGGTCAACGAGTGTGCGATCAAACGGCGCATCGGTCAGTGAGCGCGCCACCACGAAGGTGATCGCAACCGACAGTGGCCACAGTAGCATGAGAGGGGCGAACATCCAGTCGAGGATTTCGCCGAACAACGACCGCTGTTCAGCCGGGGAAAACGGATTGGCTCGGCGGCGCGGCGCTGGCCGCCGAAGGGGTCTGGCCACTGGGGTGGACGCTTCAGAAGGGTGGGGGCTTTCGCGGGTGGCGACCAGGTCGCTCAGTACGGACGGCGCACGCGCCGCGGGTTTGGACATCAGCGCGGTTCCGCGTCGGTGCTGCGCTGCAGGCTATAGCCCAGACCTCGCACCGTAGCGATCCGAACGTTACCGCCTTCGAGTTTTTTGCGCAGGCGGTGGACGTAGACCTCGATCGCGTTATGACTGACCTCTTCGCCCCAGCCGCACAGGTGCTCAACGATCTGTTCCTTGCTCACCAGCCGGCTGTTTCTCTGGAGGAGGATCTCCAGGAGCGCAAGTTCGCGCGCGGAGAGTTCGGCTTGCTGGTCGGCCACCCACGCCTGACGACCGACCTGATCGTAGCTGAGTGAGCCCAGCTTCAAGGTGCTGCTCGCAGCGCCCATGCCCCTGCGGACCAATGCACGGATGCGGGCCTCGAGTTCGGTGAGGGCGAAGGGTTTGGCCATGAAGTCATCGGCGCCGAGATCGAGGCCACGGACCCGCTGCTCGACTGAATTGGCCGCTGTGAGAATGAGTACCGGGGTGCTGCTGCCGCGCGAGCGAAGTCGTTTAAGGACATCGAGGCCAGTCAGCCTGGGAAGTCCGAGATCAAGGATGACCAGATCGTAGTTCTGGGCCGCCAGTGCGGTATCAGCCGATTGCCCGTCTTCAACATGATCCACAGCGTTTCCGTTGGCGCGCAGGGCCCGGCACAGACCGTCTGCAAGCGTACGGTCATCTTCGGCGACCAGGACTCTCACGGATACCCCTTAACCTGCGCGGGTGGTCCATGCGGCCGTGCGCGCAGCCCGGATCTCGTCTCGCGTGCGTTCGGCGGCCTGCGCTGCTGCTTGCGCGAAGCGGGCGCCCGGGTCGGCGTACAGAATGGCCCGCGAAGAGTTGATCACCATGCCCCAGCCATCATCGGCGAGCCCCGCCGCAACGGTGGCTGCCACATCGCCGCCCTGCGCGCCGATGCCGGGCACTAGCATCGGCAGATTGCCTGCGATGGCCCGCACCCGGGCGAGTTCGGCCGGGAACGTGGCACCCAGCACCAGCCCGATCTGACCGCTGGCATTCCAGGGGCCGGCGGCCAGTCGGGCAACTCGCTCGTAAAGCGCTTCGCCCCCGACATTTAGCGCCTGAAGGTCGCTACCGCCGGGGTTCGAGGTGCGGCAGAGCAGGATGACCCCGCGCCCTTCCCAGGCGAGCCAGGGCTCGACGGAATCGAACCCCATGTAGGGGTTGATGGTGACAGCATCAGCACCGTAGCGCTCGAACGCTTCGACCGCATAGCGCTCGGCAGTGGAGCCGATGTCACCACGCTTGGCATCCAGAATGACGGGGATGCCAGGGTGCTGTACATGAATGTGCTCGATCAGGCGCTCGAGTTCGCGTTCTGCGCGTACCGCGGAAAAATAGGCAATCTGGGGCTTGAAGGCGCAGACACAGGCGGCGGTGGCGTCAACGATGTCGCGGCAAAAGGTAAAAATTGCCTCAGGGCTGCGCCCGAGCGCGGCGGGAATACGCTCCGGATCCGGGTCCAGGCCCACGCAGAGCATTGAATCGGCGCGTGCCCACGCCTGTCTGAGCGACAATGAGAAATTCATGACGCCGCCTGTCTCCTGGAGAATGTTCTGAGTCCGATTCTAGTCCCTGCGCCGAGCCAGGGGAAAGCGTGAGCACGGATCGACTCTCCGGGCGCGAACTCGGTGGGTTGGTGTTGCTCACCGTCCTCTGGGGCATCAACTGGCCGATCATGAAGACCGGGGTGAGTGTCGTTGCACCCATGACCTTCCGGTCGATCACGATGCTGCTTGCTTTGCCGATGCTCTGGTGGATGATCCGAGCAGCGGGTGAACCGCTCCGAATCGCCCGCGAGCACTGGGCTGAAATGCTGTTCATCGCGCTCTTCAACCTAGTGGTCTGGTATGTGTGCGTGATGTACGGCGTGTCGCTGCTGTCCTCTGGTCGCGCCGCCATTCTGGGCTACACCATGCCGATCTGGGCGGCGGTGCTCGGCCTGATCCTCTATCGAGAACGCCCCGGCTTGCGGCTGGCGGTAGGGGTACTTGCGGCAGCGGGGGGTGTCGCGCTTCTCATGGCGAGCGAACTTTCAGCAATCAGTGGCAGCCCCGGCGGGACAGCGCTCATGCTCAGCGCGGCAGGCGCCTGGGCCTATGGCACGCACCTCACGCGCCGACGTCGCCTGCCCGCATCCATCAAGGTGATCACGTTCTGGTCGGTGGCCCTTACGCTCATTGTCTGCAGCGGGCTTGCGATCACCACCGAACTTGATCGCTGGCAGCCCGCGGCGATCAACGCCCCCGCCCTGTTTGCGCTGCTCTACAACAGCTTTGTGGTGTTTGGTATTGCGCAGTTGCTGTGGTTCCGGCTTGCCTCCACGCTGTCGCCGGTGGCTAGCGGCCTGTCGGTTCTGATGATTCCGGTTATCGGACTGTTTTCGGGAGCGTGGGTATTGAACGAGCCGCTTCACTGGCAGGACGGCGCGGCACTCGCCTGCGTGGTGTTTGCAATTGCCATGGTGTTGCTGCCCACGCGTGGACGGGCAAGTGCGGCTTGAGCTTGCCCGGGTGCTTTGCGGAGCGCGTAGCCCGGTTTGATCCTGACTGAACAGCCCTGTGCGGAACTCGCAGCGCGGGTTCCGCGCATGCAGGTGCCCTTGGGGACGGTCTGCGCGGCCCGCCCGCACAGACCGCGATCGATCAATCAGCCCAGGTGCTTCTTCCAGAAATTCATCATGCGTTCCCACGCGAGCCTAGCACTTGGCGCGTCATGCACCGCGTCGCGCTGTTCATTGACAAAGCCGTGGTCGGCTTCGTACATGTGAAAGTCCACGTGCTTTCCTGCGGCCTTGACTGCAGCCTCAAACGCCTCAACCGCCTGCGGTGTGCACCAGTCGTCGCGACTTGCAAAGTGACCCTGAAGCGGAATCCGGACCTGGGCGGGATCGGCTGCCTGCGCAGGTGGAATGCCGTAGAAACAGACCCCGGCGTCAAGTTCGGGGATACGTACCGACCCGATGATGGTGACCGCACCACCCATGCAGAATCCGGTCAGGCCAGCCTTGAGCCCCTGCTTCTTGAAGTACTGCACCGCGCCCCGTACTGCGTTGTCGGTGGCGTCAATGAAATTGAGTGAGGTCATCTGCTGGTTCGCGGCATCGGGGTCGTGATAAGGCACTGCCACGCCGTTGTACAGATCGGGTGCCAGCGCGTGATAGCCCGCCGCAGCGAGCCGGTCGCAGACGCCTTTGATCTGATCCTGCAGACCCCACCACTCCTGAATGACCACCACACCCGGCGCGGCTGCGCGGGTGCTGGTGGCGAGGTAGCCGCGCGCCTTGCCCTTGCCGTCGGCGCGGTCGAAATCAATCATCGAACCCATCATGGTCTCCTGGTCGAAAAGGGGCGCGTGGAGCGCGCCTGGGGATGGTGGCGATGCCGGTGAAGGTAACCGCTCAACCCAATGATAATGCGGGGCGATCAGCGTCTGGTTACGCCCCTGCCAGCGCTGGTGAAATGCATCCCAGCCCCAGCGCCGCACCGGGGCGTCTACGCCGGGGCCCGAGCCCGCTGCCCGGCTGGTGAGGAGCGCCGCATGAGTGGCAAGCGTATCCCGGTCGCTCACATAAACGCCCGGTACCCCGGTGGTTCCTGAACTGTTCCAGACTGCGTAGTGTCCCGGGAAAGCCTCGCCGCAACGGCTGGGGTCGGCGATGGAGGCCTTCACATCGGCAAACCGGATTTCCGGAGTGGGACCACCACGGCCGGTGATGCTCAGGTGAGCGTCGCGATGGGGGGCCGAACCGAAGCAGCCGAGGTGCTCTCGGCTGCACTCGCTGCTCAGCCCAGCGGCCGTTCGTCCTCAAACCGCGACGATTCCGTGGCCATACCCCGAGCAAACATGGCGCCGGGGTAGTGCTGAGCGAAATCGGCAAATACCTTATCGAGCGGCAGATCGCTCCAGCAGCCATGGTCGGCGAGGTAGCTCATGTGCAGCTCGCCGCGGGCGTTGTATTCCTGGTAGAGCGCGTCGTTACGGCCATCGAATTCGGTTGGGCTCACACCGAACCGCTGACAGAGTTCGATATTGAATGCGGGCACGGCTTTGACCCAGCAATCGTCGAGCAGCATGGCCACGTAGCCGTGATCGTAGAAAACATCGGTGCCGCCCATGCGCGTACGAAGCTTTTCGGTGTTCAGATGATTGGCGACATCGGCCAGACCGATGGCAGCCGGTATGCCCACTGCGCGCGCGCAGGCTGCGAGTAAAGAGGCCTTCGGCACACACCAGCCATGGCCGGCGAGCGCAACGCTGCTTGCGCGGTAGTCGGCAGGCGCCGCGCTGATACGGTAAGGGTCGTAGCGAACGCGGTCGCGGGCGGCGTAGAAGAGGGCCACGGCGCGCTCGACGGGCGAGCCGCGGTCTGCGCCCGCGTCGCGCACGAAGGTCTGCACGGCCGGGTGTCGGTAATCGAGGAGGTCTGTAGGCGCGAGGAACGCGCTGCGCATGCCTGCATCGAGTGGTCCGGGCAGGCTGGGGAAATGAAGCGGTGCGGTGCTCATGCGCGTTGGCGCTCGAAGTGCCGCATGTAATCGACCAGGGCCTGAACGCCCTCGACGGACATCGCGTTGTAAATCGAGGCGCGCATGCCGCCCACGGTTCGGTGGCCTTTGAGCTGCTCCATACCAGCAAGCTCGGCACCCTCAAGAAACGCCTTGTCGAGTTCGGGGTGCGAGAGCTGAAACGGAATGTTCATTCGCGAGCGCACAACGGGATCAATACGGTTCACGTAAAGATGGCTCTGATCGATGCACTCGTAGAGCAGGCGGGCCTTCGCGATATTCCGCTTTTCAATGGCCGCGACGCCGCCCTGACGCTTGAGCCACTGGAACACCAGGCCCGCCACATAAATGCTGAAGGTGGAGGGCGTGTTGATCATGGAGTCGGCATCGGCCTGCGCGCGCAGATCGAGGAGCGCGGGCGTGCCGGGTAGAGCATGGCCGAGCAGGTCCTCGCGAACGATCACAATGGTGAGTCCGGCGGGACCGATGTTCTTCTGCGCCCCCGCGTAGATGAGCCCATAGCGGGACATGTCGATCGGCCGCGACAGGATGGTGGATGACATGTCGGCGACAAGCGGTGTGCTGCCGATATCGGGCAGCGTGTGTAACTCGACACCGCCTATGGTTTCATTTGAACAGAGGTGCAGGTAGCCGGCATTCGTTGAACGCGTCCAGTTTTCCGGTGGCGGGATCGTACGAAAACCGTTAGCTTCGTCGCTTGCGATTTCGCGCGCATCTCCATAGCGTCGTGCTTCGCGCAATGCCTTGCGCGACCATTGGCCAGTGGTCACGTAGTCGGCGTGGCCGGTGAGACTGATCAGGTTCATTGGCACGATCGTGAACTGCAGCGTGGCACCACCCTGAAGAAATAGCACCCGATAGTTGGCTGGAATTCCCATCAGGTCGCGCAGGTCTTGCTGTGCCCCGGTGTGAATACGCATGAACTGCTCGCCACGGTGGCTCATTTCCATCACTGACATGCCGCTGCCCTGCCAGTCGAGCATCTCGGCGGCGACCTGCCTGAGCACGTCCTCCGGCAGCATTGCCGGACCGGAGCTGAAGTTGAGTGCGCGCGTCACGGGATCACTCCTTGTCGAGGACGAGCGGAACGATCAGTCCGGTGGACGTGGCTGTCGCGAGGAGCTCAGTGCCGTCCAGATTCAACAAACTCGATTCGAGAAATACCACGCGCTTGCCACGCCGAAGTACGCGTCCCTCGGCAAGCACTTCACCTGGCGGAACCGCCTTGAGGAACGAGACCTTGAGTTCGAGCGTGGCGATATTGCTCTGGAACTGCGTGTCACGCATCATGGCCTGCGCCATGGATGCGTCGAGCCACGCGGTGACAAAGCCGCCCTGTGCGATGGTGCCGCCCGAGTGGCAGAACTCCGGACGCACTTCAAAGACGGCCCGAAGCGTGCGGGTGCCGCCGTCCCATGAACTCAGGCGCTTCCATCCGATTGCGCGGGAAAGATCGCGCCGGGACCAGATACGGTCGAAGTCGTCGAAATGCGCGGAATCGGACATTGCGTGAAAGACCTGGGTGACAGTTGCAGGGAGTCCGCGATCGTACCGAAAAAAATCCCCGCGGACTCTCATCACGCGGGGACAGAACGACTCGGAAAAACGCGGCACCTGCGCGCCGCGCTTCTCCTGAGCAGCGCTGGATTACATATCCATGCCGCCCTTGCCGCCCATGCCGCCCATA
>SXGR01166770.1_pt1 | contig 19413 bp, 20 predicted proteins | sample 3174711 | NCBI WGS metagenome assembly SXGR01 (sample SAMN11356860, study PRJNA531348) | freshwater metagenome | isolation source: freshwater sample F1-60 | place: China: Fuxian Lake, Yuxi | collected 2017-12-25
ACACGTGAGTTTTTAATAAAATTCAAAAAATGATTATTTATATAATTATTGTAGTTATTTTAGTAATAATATTTGCTGGATATTATATGTATCGTCGTCAGATGCTTGAAAAGAGATTAGCTGAAGAAAAAAGATTAGATGTTTTAAATATACAAGGACATCTAAATTTAATGAGGTTGATATATATTCAATATTTATCTTATAAAATTTAATATATTTATAATGCTTTGTTCATAGCAGCGGCAACTGAATCGACTGATCCAACGTTGGCTGGAACGTCTGCAGCTGTGCTAAGTAGTGTCCATTTTACATTGAGTGCAAAGTTCTTAAATCCAGTTTTAGCATAAAATGAATCTAAATATTTTGCAATACTATCCTTAGAAATATTACCAGTCTTACGCTTATAATTACTTTCTCCATATACTATGACACCGTCTGGACTCGGAAGACATGACAATTTATAAAGATCTGCCAACATTTTTGAAAGTAATATAGCAGTCCATGCATCGCACTTTAATACCATATAATTACTTCCGACTTTAGATTCAGCTAAACTCGATGGCTTAGATACTTCTGAGAGCACTGGAATTTCAGGCTCCACGAATACACCCTTTAGTTTTTCTGCAGTCTTTTTATCTACCATTACTGTTAGAGACATTTTTACTCGTTTAACGTAATAATTAAATTCCGACCTCTTGGCCTTACCATTTAAATTAAAAATTTCACGGTCGTAAAATTGATAACATCCAGCGATACTTTTGAAAGTCTTACTTACTACTGAAAATATCCGCTTTAAATTAACTGAACTTGCAAACATCATATTAAAATTATCACCTACCTTAAAATCTGAGCATGTGAGGATTCCTTTTTTATTCATATTCGCGCATATGTATTTATATAAAGCGACATAAAATGCTGTGGCTTCAGATCCATGACTAAGTGATGGACAATTACAAGGCTTCTCAGATCTTAATTTTTCACCAACAAACCAATTAATATCAGCTTCTTCAAATGCTAAATGTAATACATTAGCCATTGGTTTTTTAGGACATTCTATAATATTGACCTTCATTATAATTTAAATATCAATATATTAATATATCAATAAATGAACTTTATATATTATAACTAATAAAATTTTATAAAATTATTATATTAAAAATTCTATTAAAATTCTATGTAAATAATATATAAAAATTCTATGTAAAAATTCTATTAAAATTCTATATAAAAATCTATGTAAAAAATCTATTAAAAATATAAAAAAAGTTCAAATTTCTTAAAAAATCCCAAAAATCGAAGTCATATAAAAATTGAAAAATATATATAATATATACTCATTAAGAAGTTTATCGAAAAAACCATGCCAAAACCCAAGTCTTCCAAGTCTGCTCCTAAGGTTCTCAGCAATGCTGAACATGCGAATATGATGTCTGAAGTGTTCAATTTGGACATTTCTGATAAGACCCTCAATGTCGGTATTAAGTTAGACCGCGATGTTGTTATGTCTGAGATCCTTGCAGTGATTGAAAAGCTTGAAAGTTATACTGAAATTAAGAAATTCCCCGATACTCATTGGCTTACTAATGCAGTACTTAAGGAAAATAAGGAAAAGGCTGCAGCCAATAAAGCTGACAAGACCGATAAGGCTGATAAGGCTGATAAGCCTGATAAAGATAGTAGGCATCCGATTATAAAGACTAATAATAGTCGTGGATGCATTAATGCATTTATTCTACATACTTTGGAACAACAGGCTACCAAGTTGTTTGAAGATGAAAATGAAAATTATAAGAAGTTTTATAATAAATATGATAAGTTGTCCAAGCAACTAAACGATGATGATATTGATAATACGTATTTCTTGATTAAGTTTTTGCTTAATCATCAATCATCGGCTTCGGACCCAGATTTTCAATTATATAACTCTACTAAATTTACTGATATACTTAATACTCATTTTAAGAACAGTGATTTAAATAAGAATATTCAACAGCTTATTTATAAGTGTATGACTAAGTATATTAGTCTTTATGCTGATCATGCAGCGAATGGTATTTATTGCCTTCAAAGTTTCACTTCTACCAAGACAGTTTCTAAGAAGGACGGTAGTAAAGAAACAAAGAATGTCAATGCTGCACCAGTTAAGCCAACATCAATTATTGGCGCACTTATGCTTGCTGACTATAGTCATTTATTGAGCAATATTAGTGGGTCATCATATATTCATGCTCTTTCTCATAGTTATGATAAGCTTCAGGAGAGGAAGCAAGCTGAGGCTGAAGCTAAGAAGGAAGCTAAACTTTCAGCTCCAACTGAAACTAAGGCTACAAAGGGTAAAGCTGCAAAAAAGAGTTATCCACTACTCGATGATTCCGATGAAGACGCGGTAGCAGATACTGCAGCAGATGCTGCAGCTACTGATGAAGATGCCAATTCTGATGTAGCATCCGAACCTGAATCTGAGCCTGAACCAGTTCCGTCGCCAAAGGCTGCGAAAAAGACTGCAAAAAAGGCTGCGCCAAAGGCTACGAAGACTAAAGCTTCACCAGTTGAAGAAGAGGAAGCACCTGTGAAGTCTAGTAAGAGTAAGAAAGTGACCAAGACTCCAAAGTCTGACTCAGATTCTGAAATTTCTGAAGATACTCCGCCGCCATCTCCAGTAAAGGCAACTCGTGGTCGTAAGCCTAAGCAGTAATTATATAAAATTATTCATAAAAATTTATTAAATCAAAAAAATTAAATATTCTCATAATCAAAAAATTTAATCAAATATAAATATATTTTTTATTTTTAAAAAAATTTTAATAAATTTCAATAATTATTATAGATAATTATCTATAATATAATATATTACCAACTTTCAAATGGACTTAGATAAAAGATTATTATTTATTCCGATTATAATAGTTATAATAATTCTTTATATTTATCTATCAAAGGAAGTTAAAATAAATGATGGATTATATGGTCAATGGAAAGCTGAGCAAACTTTTTGTAATAAAATGGATATTCAAAATATGTCCTTATTTATAGGAAAAAGTGGAAATCCTCGAAAAGCCGTATTAATAATTAATGATAAGACATTAACTTTATCTATTAAATTTAAATCAGAAACATCATGTAAAGGTGGTTATAAATATACTACTGACTTCAAATTTAAAAATTCAAAGACTAAATTATTTAAGGATAATTCTATTCTTATGTATTCGCAAGTCGATAATATGATAACTATATCTAAGAATAAGAAAGTCTATGCTGAATTATTTAAGGATGCTGCGATGTCAAAATATGCTAAAGAGAACGCCAGTAACCCAGAACAATTTAGTGATAATATTGAATATGGAAATTTTGGAGGCGAATTTAGACCAGAAATGTTCGACGCAGAAGGTGCCCAAGATACTCATACTGACTATGTTAGAAAGGGCGGTATGAGCACTGCTGCAACATCTACTGGACTATGGGAATCAGTAGCCAACGGAGAAATTGATTTAGTTAATAGATTTGAAAATTTAGCAGCTGAATCTTCAAATACTATATCAGAGGCTATGACCAGCGATAATATCTCGTCCGCAATTAATGATAGTCAAAATATTAGAGCAGCGAGAAATGAACGCCATCAACGTGAAACTAAACAATCAAATCCCATTAAAGATAACGATTTTAATGACTTAATTAATGATTTTAATAATGGAGACTTTGCGTCTGGAGGAGGTAATAGTGGAGGCGGCTGCCATGATGATGAAGATGTCATTATGTAAGATTATTTATTAATATTTTATAAATTCTTAATATTTTTTATTGATTTTTTATTGATTTTTTATCGATTTTTTATAAAATTATTATAAAATTTATAATAAAAATATATGTATATTATAATATATATGAAAACAATAGAATGGTGTATTAAGTAGGGATAATTATTAGACCTTCTTAATATAATCTCTGACTAAGATTTACAACCAAACTATAATTTTATATATACCTGTCTTAGCTAAATTTGGTCATTAGAAAGACTTGTAAGAAGATATTTATGAAGTAGTCATCTTAACAGGATGCATAGATTTCATAAATATATTATTATTTTTTATAAAATTTTATAAAAAATTTAGTATAATATATAATCTTTAAAAATATTGACTTAAAAATATTAACTTAAAAATATTAACTTAAAAATATTAACTTTAAAAAATATTAACTTAAAAATATTAAATTAAAATGGTGGTTATGCTACTTGTGAAGGGGATTTGGAATATAGGTATAATTCATTTAACAATGCTTATATGTATGCTTATATTATTAATATTAAATCTTGCGAATTATGGGTCATGTGGGGGACGGCAGACTAAATTAATCGGTATAGTTCTTGGAATTTTAACATTACAAGCACTCTTTAGATTTGCATCAGGTGCGGCTCCAATACCTCCTGTCGGAAGAGGTTTAAGAATGGCTCGCAGATTTAGGTAATAATTATTCATAATATTTATCCATTGTTTGGATAATTTTATCGATATTTGAAAATCCTAATTTTATTAAAAATTCATTAAGTTTTTCAGCTGAATATTTTTTGTGTGTATATCCAGTTCTTCTTAATTTCTTTGGTAATTTTTTCATAAAATATTCCTTTGCTTTAAGTTGTCGAGCCGTTAATTCGATGGTCTTGGTAAATATAGTTTTCTCTCCAATGCCAGATGTTTTAGGTGCAAAATCAGTTCCAAGAGCTATAGACATTTCTACATATTCTTCATAAGATATACAATATTCATCAAAAAGTTCATCGGCTACAACCATCCCTAATTTAGCTGGTTTTCCAGTAATAGGACTTAATACATATTTTGCCCCAAATGCAATAGAATCACCAATATCTGCTGTTAATATTCCATCTACATAGCCTTCTTTTTGTAAGGCTACTGCTAATTTATCTCCTTCAATTTCAGGTGCAGCTGTAAAATGGGCAATACCCATATAATTTAATAATTCATAAAATCGCTCAAACATCGTAGAATCTACTGGTCGAGTTCTACATGTCCTCATGATTAATTCTTCATCACTTTTATCTCCTCGTTCCCTCTCTTCGAGACATTTTTTAGCTTCAATTTCTCGTTCTTTATGTTTTCTACGTTTTTCTAATTCTTCATTTTTAAGTGGAGTTACGACATCTGGATTGTCGAAAACATATACTAAAATAATATCGTATTTTATATATTTTAACATAACATTTAATAAAGTTTTAAGATATCCAGTAAATTCCCCATCTGGGGAGGTCATTTCCGACACTATATTTTTACATCTATGAAGTTCATAATTAGCATCTATGGCCAAAGTTTTACCTTTGAACTCATATAAATCTACTTCTTTTTTAACTTTACCAAATACTTTGGTAAATTTACTTACTCCCATTTTTTGATATTTAACTCACAATAGAAATTAACTAATAATATATTATATCATTATTCAATATTTATATTATAATTATAATATAAATTATAATTAAAACAAAAAATGTCTTTAGAAGTTTTTGAAGATTATTTTAATGAACTTGAAAGAGAAGGGTTTGATTTTACCGTAACTGAACGCGATAAAATTTATATGGGAGATCGTCAAGAAAAAGATAAGAAAGCAGAAGATGAAAAAATTAAGGAGCATCGTGCTGCCATTATGAATGCTTATATGGAAGATGAATATAAATATATAGATGAAGGAGAAATTTCTACACCAGATATTAGTGATAGCGATGATGATCTTACTCCAGACCCAGATCCAATGGCAAAATCATGCGTTCAACTCGAACCAACAGGTATCTGTAATTTACAACCACTACCACCTCTATCGCAGTCCCAGCAGCAACAGCAGTCCCAACCTCAGCAGCAACAGTCCCAGCAACAGCAGCAATCTGCTGAAATTGAGAAATTATTTAATCATTCTCTTGAAACAAGGGATGTTGAGGCTGATAAAGTTCTTGCTGAAAACCCAGAATTACAACAACAATATATTGAAAAATTAATCAGTGTCTCACTTGCATGCGCTGGATTACCACTTAAACAAATCTTATCCCATACATATCCTAATATGGATCTTTCACTTTTACCAGATGAGCTTGGCGGAGCACTTGAACTTGGGATTAAAGATGACGCTAATAGAATTATATATATTTATACATTTATGCTTGCAGCTATGGAACCTACTTATAAACTGGCTGTCCCTCAAAATTTAGTTAAAGCAAAGCAACAAGTGACTCAAAATATTATTCCAAGTTTATTAAAACGAGCTATATTTTTATATGATTATGTCCGCAGAGAATTTAATATTGATGAATTATTATGCCCAATGCAGAATAATAACGATTGTCCTATTTTAATTTTGGCTTCATCAGATATATCAAAACATTCTACTACTCCTTATATGGATGTTAAAATAGGCATTGGAATTTCAATTAGAGAAACAGTTAAATCTTATGATGAACTCGAGCAAGAATCTACGAATACTTAAAAATCAGAAAAATACTTAAAAATCTATAAATATATACAAATATTTAAATATATTTCAAAATTCTTATTTTTTGATATAAATATTAATGATTATTATAATATATCTTTGACTAATATCGGCGATATTAATTATAAAATTAAATAATGGAGACGACTCTTGGAGAATTCGATCAACCTGATGTAGAAGCTCCCAATGTTGAGACCCCCGATATTGAGAATGTCCCCGAGGAACCTATAAAGTATAAATATGTTGGTCCAGATGATATGGATTTTGATGATTATATTTTAGTAAATTTTCTTAGAGATGATAGAGCTGACTCATTTTTGGTTCCAACAAATATGGTATTTAAAATTGAAAGTCTTAAGGATAACAATAATTTTTCACTTCATATCTCGGATTATTATTTGGGAAACAAGGGTCTTGAACTCCTAAAGGCTGGTAATGAAGAAGTATTTAATGAGTGGGCAGAAAAAGAACCTATGAGTGCAGCGATGCTTAGTATCATCTGGCAATGCGAAGGTTCTGCACCATTTGAAAAGCCTGAATGGTGGCCATATGTTACGAAGGCTATGCATACTAATGTATTATGCCCAGGACGTATTTATTGCTCATTCATGGTTAAACTTATTATTAATGTAGATTTTAGGATTAATGTTTAATCAAGGATTCCAACTTAAGGATTTTGATTTAAGGAATATAATTAAAAAATATAATAAAATCATATTTTTTATATAATATATAAATAGCAATTTGAATAAAATCTATATTCTTGAAAATGTTTAAATATTCATTAGATCATATTGATGAATTATACGAATCCGCAGATAAATTAATTTTACCACAACGTCAATCTATGAACAAATATATCAAAATTATCGAAAAGTTTATAACTGATAGAAACTTATTAAAAAGTAATATAAATGAACTCATAGCAGCATTTTCCTCAAAAAAACCATCCATAAATATTATGAAACTTTCCATCGTCATATATTCTGGAAATGCGTTAATTGATGCAAATGATCTTGCAAATGAATTAGCGTTAGTTAATGATTTCGTTGTAATGACTACACCAATTTATAAAAAAGAGTTTCAAATCGCCATTGAAGGCAATAAATTCATTACATTTAAAAATGTTGAAACTCATAAAAATATATTACTTATTGAAGTAATGAAACCAGTTTTTGGATATGTGGCGCCAGAAATTGAAATACTAGGAGTTTATAAAAAATTATTCAATCCACATTATGCGGGGGAATGGGATGAACTTATTGAACAAGAAGAAAAACTACATGATATTTGTAAATCCAGACTTGAAACTATTCGTGGATATACTAAGGGCGGTGGCACAACCGCTCCAATGACATTTTTGGGAGCTAAGGAAGCGATTATATTATACTTAATGAAATCCTATTCAAAGCAACTTATATTAGTCGGAGAAGTTGCATATGATATTCATACAAATGATTATAAAGAAATTAATAAAATTATTAAACAAGGTGAGAAAAAATTACAATATATCGGGTCAGTAAGTCCAGAAGAATTAATGCATGCTCTTAATAAACTTGGCCTTGGTTATAATATTATATATAGAAAACAATCACTTCGCTTACCAATAGATGAACGCCAACAAAAATATACTTTTTATATAGAAAGTGGATGTGAAGATAATGATGATAAATGCTTCATTATTTTCGAACTTTTTAATAATATTGAGTATGAATTGGTCCCATATTCTACTGTCAAAATTAATGACACCATCATGAATATTGGAACTATGCAGATAAATTTATATATAGCTTATATTGATATATGGGTAATCCAACTTATATCTGCTATAGGTCAATTACATGATAGTAGTAAATTTACTAAGTTGCAGTCTTTATATGATCAAATTGATAAATATCGTAAAGTTTTATTAACTCAAGAATATTTAAATCAATTCAAAAAATATAAATTTTATATGGGAACTTTTATAGATGAAGTAATATTTTTAAAACAATTGATGGTCGCTAATAATGTACCGTCATATATACCAGCAGTTTATAAGAAATCCAATAATAAATATAGAACAATCACATCGGCGCAACCAGTATAAGAGTCGTCGTCGCCTCATCAAGATATTTATTTCTTGGCCACAACTTTCGCAAGTTTTGAAGGAGTTTCTCCTTTAGTTGGCTTCCTTGTAATTGGTGCAAAGTTTGTAGTCTTTGCAGTAACTGGTGCGACCTTTGTAGCCTTTGATGTAATTTTTTTAGGAACTTCTTTTTCTTCCTCGCCATCGCTGCTGTCGCTGTCGCCACTCTCAGTATCTGATTCTGATGAAGTTTCAGAATCTGATTTGGGACTTGCAACCGCTTTCTTAGCAACCGTAGCCTTCTTCACCACTGGAACTTTCTTCGCAACTGGAGTCTTCTTCACCACTGGAGTCTTTTCACTCTCTTCGGAATCAGCATCCGATTCCGAAGAGTCATTACCTTCTTCCTCAATTTCTTTATTAAGAGATGCATATAAATTAATAAGTTCAGTCATAGCTGACGTATTATTAAGGTCTCGCATAATAAATCCAATTAATACTTTAATTTCTTTACCTTCTTTAGCATCAATTTCTTTTTTATGGGATTTTTTATAAGCATCCATAGTCATTCCAAGACCTTTACGTAAAATCTTAACGACATCATTCGGGACATTACCCATTTCATGAATTTTAATAAGCCATTCAGTAATATTTTTACTTTTCTTACTTGATTCCAAATCGGTATTCGAAGTCTCAACTTTTTGATCTTCGGGCTTACCAATTAATTGAAATAATTTATTAATATTTTCTTCAATAACTCCACATTCTTTTTGCAACTTTGCAACAGTAGTAGCAAGGTCAGCTATAAGTGCATCAGTAATTTGTTCTTTAACAGTATTTTTATTAATAGACGCCATTATCAAATATCACAATACAGTGTATAATACTATATATTTTTCAATTTTTATATCACTTATAAAATATTAAATTTTACCTATAAATTGATTAATGTCATCTTTAAATATATGTGTTAAATATAACGTTCCAACACAACCAATTAATATATTTAATTTATGATTCATACTTGTAAGACGATTACATATTAATTTATTATTTACGAGTATCTCATTCTTAAAATCTCCATTATCCATTCTCATAGTGTTTATTTCCTGCTTAATATCAGCTTTCAATATATTAATATCTGTCCTCATAGCATTCATTTCATACTTAATATCGGCCTTCAATATATTAATATCTTCCTTTGTAGCAAAATTAAAGAAATTTCGAGCATTTTTATTACGATATGAATGAGATATTAATGATTTTGCCTTGGAAAATCTATTCATCTTATATATCTAATATATATTGGATATTTTTATATTTTTATTATAATAATTTTAATTTTGGTAAGAAATTTAATATAAATAACCAAAAAATATAATATTATAGTATAAATTTGTGGAAATATTTTATTCAATATTATCAGATAAAGTTGATGTGGATGCATTATCATCAACTTCGAAGTCATCCAATACAGCATTTTGCAAATTTCGTATAAATTTCATTTTTTCAAGATGAGTATCTTGATTCTCTAATACTTGAGATATATTTACCGAGGTAGGGGTAGCAGGCTCGGATAATTTATTTCTTCTTTCGTTAATATGAGCATTAATATCCCAATCATCATCATTTAAATACTTATTAACGAGATAATCTTGTTGGGCTTCAATACTCATATCTTTAATTTTTTCAAGTTCTTTTTCATCTAAACTTAAAATATTATTAATATCTGGAGTTTCTTCTACTGATTTTTCAATATTAGGAGGAGTCATTGGTGATGACTGTAATTGTTCATTAAATCTAATTGATTTATTATTTTTTGGGGTCGGCACCGACGCTGCTGTCGCTGCTGTCGCTGCTGTCGCAGCTGTCGCAGTCATATTCAAATTGTTAAATGCATTGAGTTCTTTATCAAAATCAGTTTCATATGATTGAATTCCGAATAATACTTTACTAACTTTTCTCTTAAGATATGCGCTATTTAGTATAGATTTATAATTATAGTTATCCTCATAATTTTGAAGAATTACAATTTTATCGTATAATCTCTTTGCACAATCTTTAGAATTTTTAAAATTTTGGTATAATATCATTATCTCAGATTCAATTGTATCCATTTTTAAATATATAATCTTTGCAGAATTAAGATCGCCGTTAAAAGTAGTTAGAATTATATTATATAATTATTCAATTTTTATAGTATATCATTTTCCAAAGTCATTAAAATACCATATTATCTCCGACATTATCGACGGTTTTAAGTCTATGAATTTTGGTATTTCGGCTTGCGTTGAGTCTTGTAAGAGTTCCCATACTGACATGTTGTTGAGTATTAATTCCTTGGTCTCGAGTTGTCGGACTTGCAAGTTGAGCACGAGTTCGAGACGGAGTGTTATACTCCCGACTACGGAATTTTTCAACAACGGCATCGGCATGAGACCTACGAGTAGGAGCTAAAATAGTTGCCATTTTTGGACCAATATCCTTAGCATATCTTGTCTTGGAGTCCATTACACTTTCCCATTTACTCTTACTACTTGTTTTAATAAAGTCAGCAGAATTCTTTTTAATATGACCTTCTTGTTCGAGTGCCGTTAATACCTTATGATCAAGGACAGCAATATCTGCTTGTTTAGTCATCAATTCTATGTTTCTACGTGGTTGAGGGTCATTATTTATATCACGTGCTTGTTTTGCAGAACGTTCGCCACCTTCAAACATATTAAGAATTGATTGAACTATCCCAGTTTTATGTGAGCCATTTTCATGAGATTTACCAAATTTATGATCGATGGCGGTCTCTCTGCGAGATGAGGTTAAATTTTCAAGGGCTTTTGCCAAATCATATTTTGTATGACCTCCTCCAGTGGTAAATTCTTCGTGAGATTTATGAGTAGTTTGGACGTCGATCTTACCAATTTTATCTGTGCGAACTGATGACATGAACCCCTCGCGCCCATCTGTAAATTTCTGAGTTTGTGCGTTTCCAACCGCATTTTTACGTTCAGTCATATTTGCTTCTGAAGTCACTACTTGAGGTCCAAGCTTACGAATTCCACCAACTTCGACTAAATTACCATCCTTAATATGAGTATTAAGAGCTTTATGTGCTGAATAATATTGTGGAGTCATCATAGATTGCGGAGTTAAATCCTTTAGTGGAACCATCATATTTCTCGATAAAGTAGGTCTAATTCTTACTCTATTAGATATCATATCCTTACGTTCTTCAAGTGTTGATTTAACTGCTTCATGAACAGTATCTTCCGAACTTTGAGTCATCGGTCTCGACTTAAGTTGAGAAGCTGTATATAAACGACCTCTACTTAAATCGATATCCCATTGACCCTCAGTACCTCCGTCCTCAATACATAAGTCTGGAACATATTGTTCGATATCCGATGCACTATTATATCTATTATTCATAACTCTTTTCGAGAGAACTGAAGTATCTCGAGTTTGTTCGAAGTCAAATACTGGCGCATCTGGACCATAATCTTGTAAAATATTATCGGCATGATATAAGAAATTATCATCGCCTTCATTAGTTTGTGTAACTAAATTCTTCTTTTCCCATAATCCTGCACCAGTATCCTCATTATAATTATAAATTGAAGTCCCAAATCTTGACATATTTTTCAATGTTTTTTCAATAAATTTTTCAATAAATCTATATATAAGTATAATTAAAATATATAAGTATAATTAAAATATATTAATATATTAATATAAATCTACATAAATATTCTAATGAATTCTGAACAGAATACACAAATTGGAGTCTCCTTAAGAGAGAAGTTAAGATCTACTTCTCCTGATATAATAGTGGTTTCTACTCCACAGGATATTAATTTTCTTACTCAAATATGTAAGGATATTGATAAAGATATAATTGAAATTCAACGTAAGTTAGATATTTTAGATATAAGATATCCAATAATATCGCAACCATGTCCAATCGAACTTTATGAAGATCGGATAAAATCAATAGAAGCTGATATCGAAAATATTCAATCTAATAATAAAATATCTACTAAAAAATATATAACATTCGGAGCATTTATTCTTAGCGTTATTTGTGTATTTATTGCAAAAAAATAAATATTGAATTTTAACTTATGTATTATTGTGATTGATAACTAAAACTATTGTGAAACTATTATTATGGAAGATCCTCAACAACTTGCGGAAAATCCAGAATTATATAATATCATTAAAGAACTCGTTAAAAATGCAGTTAAATGTCATTGGTGTGATAAATATATTATATGCGATGAAAATCATTGTAGAAGAGTATGCAAAGATTGCGATAAAATATCATGTAGGGACTGCTTAAAAGCTTGTTCTTCATGCACAAATAAACATCAAAATATTAATAAGTTATGCCAATGTTATTTTAATAAATGCACTGCTTGCGATGAATATAAATGTAAGGCTAGCGGTCATTTATTAAAATGCGGTTGTGGTAAATTAATTTGTAATAAATGTATGGCAACTAAGTGTTCTAAATGCAATACTGTTGTATGCCGTGATGATTACAATCAAATATATGTTCAAAATTTTTATAAGGTCTGTAGAGCTTGTGCTGATTATTGTGGAAGTTGTAATAAAATATTATATAAATATTATTATTATCATAAAAGCTGTAGCGAATGTAATGAATGGATATGTAATGATTGTAATAATAATTGCATAAAATGTTATTATAATATTTGTAAGAAATGTCTTAAAAAATCCCCTGAAAAATATCCAATTTGCGATTTATGTTATGATTATTCTTATTGTCATAAAAAACTGATTAAATGCGAAAAATGTGAGAAAGCTATATGTAATAACCATTCAAATGATATTTGCAAAAAATGTTCAAAATATTATTGCCTCAATGAAAATTATACTAAAAAATGTAATAGATGCGATAAGCCAACTTGCTTAGATTGCATTGATACTGCTTGTAATACATGTGGATTCATATGTTGCGGACCGAAGTGTAATAATTGCAATTCTAATATATGTTTAAAGCATGGATCAATTAAATTCTGTATAAAATGTAAGAATAATTATTGCCGTAAATGTAGGAAAAATGATAAAACTTTGATAACTTATACAGAAGACTTAGGTTATATTTGTAAGCTGCCTCATAAATAATTCAATTTTATAGATAACGGATTCTACTAAAAATCATAAAATCAAGATTAATTTTATAAAAAATATTTATATTTCTATAAATATTTCGATTATTTTTTGAAATCAATTTCTCGATTTCAAAAAGTCATACTTCTCAAAGTTGCAATCTTAGCACTAAGAACTTCGATCTTTGGACCGTTGCGATCCTTAAGACCTTCATATGCCATATGAGCTGCTCCAAATTGTTCGCGGAAAGTTTTCATAGCTGATAAAGAAGCCCCATTTACAGCACCTCGATCATACTTTTCTGAGATTGAAAGCAGTAGTTTCTTTGAAACTTCAATTTCATTTCTCAAGAATCTGACCTCATTCTCAAGATCAATAATCTTAAGATCGCGCAAAACCAAAGCTTCCTCCATGATGCTGCTCGTTATAAGACTTTTAAAAATTCAACTTATTCTATAAAATATTTTAAATACTCTAAATATTTTAAAAAAATCTAAATATTTTAAAAAATCTAAATATTTTAAATACTCTAAATATTTTAAAAAATCTAAATATTTTAAAAAAATATACAAAAAATATATGAGTATATAGAGATGATTAATGTTTAGTTTTATTAAAAAAAGTCAGCCTATATTTTTCGAATATATAAGGCTCAATAATTTTACAGAATTCAAAAAATTAGAACTATCCGACAAATATATGTATATAATAGCTTCGTTCTATATTCTATATTATTCAGATGAGTTGAGTCCAAATTCCGAATTTATTCAATATATCTCAAATAGATGTTCATTAGGTAATGAAATGTCAAGAATGGATATTAATAAAGCGCTCAGTTGGCTACGATCAAATACCGAAACCGATGTATATAATAAAGTATTTCAAATACTTTCTGTAATTTAAATTCTTTCTGTAATTTATTTAAAATTATCAAAAATATTTAAAATTATCAAAAATATTAAAAGTTGTCAAAAATATTAAAAGTTGTCAAAATTGTCAAAAATATTAAAAATATTAAGATAGAATTCTAATAATATTAGAACTTAATTTTTTACCAACTAATCCTTCTAAAGTCTCGGATGTTATCTTGGATATTGGAACAACTTCCAATATTTTTAATGCAATCTTTTCTGAGACACCATTAATTTGGGATAAAATTTGAACTCGAACATCACGATTTATGGCCTTAGTTTTAGGATATTTATTATCTTCACATACTATCTCATTGCTTTTCTTTGCGATAGTCTTAATATATTTTTCAACAATTTCACCATATAATGATCCACTTGGATGACGAAATAATGCTATGGCGCCCTCTTCAAACCCACTATTAAGTAAGTCCTTAATGGAATATTTTTGATGAATATTAGAAGCCATTGCTAAGGATATTTTTGGAATACATTGCATCATTTTAATTTGAACAAGTTCGTCAGATTTAGTATATTTTTTATGAAGAAGTTCGGCTCCGCCAGTCGAAATCCCACCACCAATAAATTCGTTAAATTCGGAGATAGTCTGCTTTAACATATTCATATAATATTTAATATCTGCACAATATCGTGTCCCAACAAAAGTTGGGATATCACTATATTTATCAAATTTATTCCATTTTATAGTTTTGTGACTCGTAATGAGAGCACATATTCTCTCAATACTATGTTCTTTATTACGAGTCTGAATCACCATAAAATGGTCTCGAGTGGCGACATGATCAAGATGTGAGACGAGAGCCTTGGCTGATATTCCACCAACTTTTCCCCTCGGACTTGGAAATGCATTACCTTCTATTAAGATAATCACCTTACATCCAGTCTCACTCCTCAAATCTATAAGTTTCTTATAATTATCTATCCTCCCATCCTTAATAGATGATGCCAAATCTTTCCAAGTTTTTCGCTCAATAACATATATAATCTTTCCATTCAACATAATTACGAAATCCCCTACAGTTATAGTATCAATTTCATAATCATATAGACATTTATCCTTAAGGACTTCAAACAGTTTTCTTTCCCTCGCATCTACAATAATCTTGTATTCTGGCTGACGGCTACCCATTAATATAAAATATATATGATTTAAAAAATATATAATAATCTTGATGAATGTCTATATTATTCGAATTTTTGAAAAAATGATCTCACCAATCTATATTACAAAATTGGTGAGATTATTACTTCCGAGACAGTAGATTCTGGATTCTTTGAGTTGATTCTTCGCTTACATTCTATTATTTCTATTATAAATTTATTTTCATCAAAATTTTGGATAACTTCATCTACATAAGAATTACTTAAAATGAAATATATACTCTTTTTTCTTAAATTTCGTAGAATTCTAAATAATCTTTTATGACATTTTTCATCAAATCCTTTTCCAGAATATGTAGTAAATGACGTAGAATTTATAGGATAATAAGGTGGATCTAAATATACAAAATCTCCAGAAATTGGTTCAGAATTTATAAATCTAAAGTCTTTTACTACAAATTCCACATCTTTTATTAAATCAGATAACTGCATAATTTCTTCATCTGGAAATGACGGATTCTTATAATGTCCAAACGGAACATTAAACTTACCTTCGGAATTTTCTCTATATAACCCTCTAAAACAAGTTCTATTTAAAAATATGAAATAAGTTGCATCATTTAAAGCTGTCGTAAAATCTTCATTAAATTTATCACGAATTTTATAATAAAAGTTCTCAGGATCGACCTTATAATCTACCTCCAATAACTTAAGTTTTTCTGAAATTTTATGTGGATTCCTTTGGACTTATTTATATAAATTTATGAGTCTTGGATTGATATCTGAAGCATAAAATTTATTTACACTAATCTTATTATTCCTAACTCTACATAATAATTCTATTAAAATACTACCACCGCCTATAAAAGGTTCATAATATTTATTTATTTTTTCTGGAAATTTCGATAAGATATTATCCTTAATTTGGGACTTACCGCCAACCCATTTTATAATAGGTTTCATAGAATAATTAGTTGATGTTATATTATACTAATTCTATATTCATTATTTATATAATATTATTATAAAAAATATAATTAAGTAGTTCTAAATATTTAGTCATCGCCAGCGTCTGGACCATTGTTTTCATCGACATCTATGGTCATTTCGAATGAGGAATCTGCTAAATTATTCTCTATATCATGTTTATCAGTGCTTGCTAATTCGGGGTCATATAATTGAATTACTTCAAGAACTTCATTTTGAACGAGGTCTTTATCTTTATCTAATTCATCTCGAACTTTATTATAACTTTCGGTCCTATCCCTTCGAAGTTGATCTATATTATACATTGAAGTCATCACTTCAATATTAATCATGAACTTCATAAACCAATGTGCAAAATCTTTAGCTATTCCTACAACATCTTTATCTCCTTTAACCTCAGTAAGTTCTATTAAAGAAGCATATAAAAACTTCAATAGTTTATTACCATATAATTTATTGGGATAATACTGTTCAGTTCCTATAAATTTATTCCATTTATCATGAATATTTGGTAAAACTTTACGTAAAGAATTACCTTTAATACTTATAAATTTAGTATATTTTTTCATAATTTCAGCTTGGGCTGGTATCATAAGGTCAATATTAAATGCTAAAACTAATTCATAATAAATAAGCAAATTGTTTATATATTGTTTAATTTTATTAATTCTGACTTCATCTTTACTTTGATTCATAATATAATATATTGTATCATCTCCTATTTTTTCATTATAAGGATTTACCTTAATTTGAGTGAGATCTTTAATATCGATTTTTTCCATCAATCCCAAATTAAGTAATACATTTTCAGATTGACCAAATACTTTGGCCACTTGATTAACAAATGTAATATTATTATATATTTCTTCGGTAAATTTATTAACTTTTTTAACTTCGCTACTTTGGGAAATCTTAAAGTCTGACCTCATAGCTTTACTGGCTGCACGCCGACTCAAATAAGCATTCTTATATTTATTAAAATAACCTAAATTTTTATTTTTTAAATCTTCGCTTGAAACTCCACATTTTTTACAACTATTTTTAGAAAACTGATGAATTGAACCAATTGGACATCTGAATTGATAAAACATATAAAAATTACTAATTAAGTCATTAAATTCCAAACCTTCCCTAATTTTATTATTACTATTTACTGAAATTTTACTTAAATAATTATTACCAGATTTCTTATCTTTAATACTTAATGGCTTCATGCCATCTGGGATACTACCAATTTTTTTGACTCCAGAACTATATACAAATTCATTCCATTTGCGTTTATTACCATTTTCATCATAAGCTACCCCTAACCTAACCTCTGATTTATTATATGAAAATCTCGATAATAATAATCCGCTCGTAGGTAATATAGATCTGAAATGTTTTTCTTTCCAATTGCCATATAATAATTTTTCCTCATCTAATAATTTTTTATGTTTTTCATAAAATTCAACTCTATTGATATGACTATATTCTTGTAAAAATATATCCAAATCTATGAATTCTCCAAATAAATTTTCAATGACTTTTTGCTTAAAATTCAAAATTTTATCATCTTTAATTTGGCTTGGGAACTTTTTAACTAATTCAATACTAAATGTCTTATTTTTATAATTCCCACTTAATATTTGAGTTCTCGTTAATTTTACAATTTCATCAACATTATCTCGAGCAATATTTTTACCATATAATCTTGCATGATTATATAAATAATCATAAAGTGGGTAAATATTAATAAGATTTGAAAATTTTATATCGGAACTAAGGACTGGTGGTTCAACTCCTTCTAATGATAACCTCTTATATGCTATAGTTATCAGTTGTCTAATATGGTCTATAGGTATTTCATTTTTATCAAATAACAATTTATTTTGCATAATAATTCTGGTAGCTATATTAAAATTCTCTTGAAACATTTTAATATTAATAGGGCTACCGCCCCCACCTTTCATTAAATCCATAACTATTTTATTTTTATTTTCAGTGAATATTATATCATTTTCTTTACGATTAGTAATAATTAATAATATGGCTATTACTACATTAATTAAAACGTATGGGTATAAAGAATAGTCTGAAAAGTTCGACCCAGACTTCGCCACTTTTAATGAATAAATATGTTTAATTTCATGTTTAATCATCTTCATAACTGCATTAATAACTAATTTTGGATCAATGATTGTCTTAAATGATATATTATTTTTAATAATAGTTGATGTAAATGAATATATAATTTTACTAATGACTTCATCAGTTTCATCTTCATTAAAAGCAATGAATTCTCCAGCTAAATTTACATCAGGCATGATGTCCATGACCGATGTGTCCTCAGCAATTTTACCACCACATATTCTACAGTAGTATGAAAAATCAGTAGCACTTGCATCAACATAATTACGGATTAAGAAATTTTTAATATCTGTCAAGACATTTATCTTAGAAGTCGGTGAAATATATTTCAATTCTAATACAAATTTATGATAAAGATGAGGACAAATAACATCAAATTTACATGATGAACATTGTAAAATATCAATACTATTTTTACCCAAAGTTTCAATTTTAATGGTTTGATCTAATTCAGGATTAAGTAAAATTTTAGGAATTATTAAATAATTTATTAATTTATTAAATGCGTACTCAATTGTTCGATATTTTGATGAATCATTAATCTTATTAACTAATTCAACATGGCCACATTTA
>SXGR01665743.1_pt1 | contig 19408 bp, 37 predicted proteins | sample 3174711 | NCBI WGS metagenome assembly SXGR01 (sample SAMN11356860, study PRJNA531348) | freshwater metagenome | isolation source: freshwater sample F1-60 | place: China: Fuxian Lake, Yuxi | collected 2017-12-25
GTTATAGTAAAATAAGACACATACATGAAACTAATTTATCTCTTGAAAAAAGAAGATTTGAACAATTAATAGAATCAACAACGGGTGATGACATAACCCCTGAATTGCTGGATTCATTAAAAATTAAACTAAACTTAAAAATTAAAGATTCTTTCAATTTTGACGCTCCATATAAAAATCTTCCTCAAGCGTCAGTAGTTCAGTCACAGTATAATCCATCATTAATAGAAATTAGGATAATGTATGATAACTTTATGGTTGAGAGTGACGGAGTTGGGATTATCCTGAGAGATATAGTACAAGATACTATGGAAGAAATAGGTGAAGAAAATGGAATTAAATTTGAGTATAAATCTAGTAATCTTGGGGATTATGATCGTAGACATTCCTCAAGAGATTTCGGCGAAGATAATTACGAACTTAGATTTACATACCAAAAGGTGACGGACGAATTTATTGCACCCGATTACAAATCAGATAATACATGGCAAACGTTTACTACTTTAAACATGTAACAATTATCTGAAAGCCGGACATTAAACAAATAATAATATTATGAAAATAATTATAACAGAAAAACAATCCAAAAAATTAAAACGTATTGTTAACGAAAACTTTAAAGAAATCTCATGGGAGGATATTTGGTTTAAGTTAAGAAGATTATCTAAAAGTTTTCAATTTCCTGATGACGTATATAGTTTTGGTGGTCTTGATTTTATGGTTTCGGAAGACGGAGAAAGTTTGGACTTAATGGACATTTATACAGATCCTTATATGTGGAGAAATGAATATGATGAAGGTGTTGAGGTTTTAGAAGATTATTCAATTAAAATTAAAAACTTTGTTGATGAGTTTAATTTAAAATACGACCACCCATTTACCCTTATGTTTAAAATGGATCCAAATTATAATATGAAATTTTATATAAAAGATTAATATGAAAATGTCCCCTCATATCTAAAAAAAAATTTCTGGAAAAATTTTCAAAAAAAATAGAAGTATTTATAATTAAAATATTATGAGAACAAGATTAACTGAAAGAGATTTATCACGTATCGTTAGACGTGTTATAAAGGAGAACGAAAAACCTGAATGGGCGGATTCGTTAGAAAGAAGATTAAATAGATCGATTGATATCAATAGGGATAAACGATTTACAAATTCTCCTCAAGCGTCAGTAAGGTTTATTGATTCACCACCTTATGGTCAATATGTAGATATTGAAATAATGTATGATCATTTTATGAGTGAGAGTGATGACTCAGTTGGGTATATCCTGAAAGATAAGGTACAGAATACTATGGAAGATATAGGTGAAGAAAATGGAATTGAATTTAAATTTATGTATCATAATTTGGTGGATTATGTGCGTAGACATTCCTCAAGAGATTTCAGCAATGGGTCTTATAGACTTAATTTTAGATACGAGGTGATAGAATAATTATCTGAAAGATATTTTAGAAGAAAAAGATAGAATAACATTTTTAACCCCATCCCACAAAGGTGGGGTTTTTTATTTTATTTGATATTTATTAATAAATTAAAATATTATGAAAAAAATTGTAAGACTCACAGAATCCGATTTGGTTCGCATCGTTAAACGAGTGATTAGAGAAGAGGATAGTACAACGGGTGATAGTACACCAATGTTAAAAGATATTGCTCTTCATTATATGAAGAGGTCAGGTATTCCAAGCAAGTTTTATGTTGATAATTCAGCAGTACCAACAAAAAAAGGTTTTAGATATATGTTTGATATTTGGAAAAATTCACATACATTACCTGACGAATACACTTCAGATGTTGAAAAAAAAACCAAAAATATTAAGGAACTAACAAGTATTTTAAAAGATAGAATTGAGGGTGACGAATTTGCAAATTTTGATCGTGGACCGGGAAAAAATTACACTAGAACAGAACTTATTTATATGGGAGAATTAAATGATAATTATGGATTTATGGTGGAAGTAGAAGAAGGGTACAATGATAGGGAAGAAAATAATATAAGTGATACCGTTTCTGAAAGATATTTTAGAAGAAGAAGATAGAATAATATTTCTAACCCCCATCCCACAAAGGTGGGGGTTTTTTATAATATGTAAAATGAACCCCTTATAATCTGTAAAGTGAATATATTTATTGTCGCATGAAAATCATTATAACTGAATCACAATTTTCTGATCTCTTCATTAAAAGGAGATTTGCTCGTCTTGAACAACTTGTTGATGAAAATATGAGGCATCACCACCCTTGTGATTATACCTATGATCAGTACTACGCTTTTCACGATTATTATCGTGATGTTCGTAATGACGTTATTACCGATATTATTGGTGGGGATCTAAATATTCCTTGGGAATATGATAACATATTGATAATTGATAATCTATCAGAAATGATTCACAAAGGTATATATGAATTATTCTATGATAAGGTAACGGAATATTTTAATAGGACAATTGAGGAAGGTTGTTAGGGATAATATCTAAAATTCTTCCTTTTTAATGGGATCCGGAACCCCGTCCCGACTTCGTCGGATTTTCTGACCGACCGAACCCTTCGGGTTTTTTTAATTTACTAAGTTGTTTATTTTAGTTGGTTCCTCAGAAAAAAGTTTTTTGTTTTTTTTTATATCGAAGTATTTATTAATATATTATAAAAAGAACTATAAGACTTACAGAATCCAATTTTAGAAGATGGATTTAATATTTTTTTATAAATTTTGTGTATTTATATTAAAATAACATATTAAAAAAAAATAAAATTAATTATTATATGAGAAGAACTATTAGATTAACAGAAAGAGATTTAACAAGATTAGTTAAACGTGTAATTAATGAAAGTGTGGTATTTGATGAACTAAAGGAGTACTATAATAAGTGCGTGAGCAAACTCACAACCCCAAGATCAAATAAATTTGCCGATCTTATATATGACTCAAAGGATGGTCTTGGAACCAATGAAGCTAAATTAATTGGTGCGTTTAAAGAAATGAAAACGTTTGATGAATTTTGTTCAACAAAACAGTCATATTTAAAAAGTTATCGTTCTGATATGTTAGAAGATATTGACGGTGATGTTGATACTGATAATATATGGAAAGAATTAGGCAGAAGTGTAAGAAATTTATATTATATGAAAGATGAGAAAAAACCAGGTACCAGACCAGGAGGGAGTTATCCATATCCACGTCCACTTAATTAAAAGATTTTAATTTAAAATAATTACAGGACCCCACCTCTTTATTATATACTCAAATAATATTATGAAAAAAATTTAATATTTAACTAATAACAATATATTTATATATAAATAATATTATGAAAAGAATTATAAGATTGACAGAAAGAGATTTAACAAGATTAGTTAAACGAGTTATTAGTGAGGCAGAAATGAGCCAACAATCATTATCTTCAGCTAAATCAAAGGGTAGTAGTTGTTTTAGTCAAAAAACTATGCCAGTAACATATAAGTTAGTAAAAGCCGATTGGGATGCCGCTTATGCATTGTTATTAATGTATCTTGGTGTTGGTAGTGGAATTATAAAATCTTTGACGGATGTTTATATGGATGAAGAAGAACCAAGTTTATCTAATATGAAATCAAATGTACAAAAATCAAAAAACTTTAATAAGGGTTATAACCTTGGTAAAAAAGGTATAAATACAATTTATAAAACCAATTATAATGAAATATCATCAGAATTATCAAAGTTAGAAACTTGTGTTTTTGGATAAAAACAAATAACACATTAACTTTTATCTAATACAATATGTTATGATTAAAATAGAAAAATATAAATCAAGATTTTTAACTCTTATGGAATCAAAAATGGGGAATGTTAAACCATTATTATCTGAGGACACAGAAAAAATTGGTAGAAATAATCCTGATTGGATTACTTTGGTTTCTAAATTAAAAACCCTTTCTTATCCACCAAGAATATTAACATTTACGGACTTTGATGATATTCCATCTCAAAGTTTGAATTGGGGAACCGCCAAATCAGCTAGAGGTAAATACGGTTTTGTAATTTCGTCAACCTCTCCAGACTTACCTAAAGAAGGAATGTATTTATTTAACAGTGAAGATAGAGAAAATCAAACAGATATGATCAATTGGTGGAAAAACAAAGGTTATCAGATAGACGAGTCTGACATTTCAATAAATTTTAAAGATGCGGATAAATTAAAAAATGATATTGTGTCATTTTTTAAAATATACAATCCAGAATAAACAATATAATATAATTAAAAACCCCACCTGAAAAGATGGGGGTTTTTTATTTTAAAAAGTTTTTAAATCGTTTTTAGAAAACGTATATTCTGCACTGTATAAGTACTCACCAAAGTTAAGATTATACCAAGGACTTTTACCATCATCACCTACAAGGATTTGAATGTCTTGTGCTGGCATATAACTTTGAGCCAACATAAATTTTACTTCATTATTTTCATTTACACATTTATCTACAACAATAACTGCGTGACCAGGAAATCCACCAATTATAAACACATCACCAATTTGTAGATCAATAGTACTCTTTGAGGTTAGTTGTTTGTTTAAAGAGTACGTATTTGCGTAACAGAAAACACCACACATATAAGACCAAAGGTTTTCATTGGTTGGATTTTTCCCACCTAAGTAAGACAAGTAATTTGCTTTTTTACCACTTACGTATAAAAACTCTATTTCACTATAACGTTTTTGGGAAAATAAATATTCAGATCGTAGTCTCATAACCGCATCTGCACATTGATAATTTCTATTTCCTTTAAACTCAAGATCTACTACGGCACAGTAAGCTGATGTGTTGTATTTTAAGGTACCATCAAAATGATGAACTTTAGACCCATAAGGTTTTAGTGGTAGATTTTGTAAATAAGATCCCCACGACCCACCTTCGGATTTAACACGAGTAAATCCATCTGGTGTGTTAAAACGATCCTTAATGTTTGTTCCGATTTCAGTGTCAATTGGTTTATCTTTAACAATGATATCACTAACAACTTCAGTTGTTATATTATTGTTTTGTGATGATGTATTATTGCAAGATATTGAGGTAAGTAAAATAATAATAGATAAGATAACTTTGGTATATAATATAATTTTTTTCATGTTGTTTTTTTTTACAAAAATAGAAAAAAAAATAGAATAAAAAAAGAAAATAAAATAAAATAAAAATTAAATCTTTAAACGCTGCCTCATAGGTGTGGGTTTTATTTAAAAATTTTTTGGAAATATCAAATTTTTATTTATATCTTTGTGGTATGAAAATTGATAACTTTTTAAAAAACCTTACTATTGAAGAACTACTTGAAGTACAATCTAAATCTTCAAGTATAATCCAAGATTCCAAAGACGGGTATTTCTATATCTGTGAGGTACGTTCTTATGGTCGTAATTGGAAGGCGTGGGACATTTATAACATCCATACTCTTCAGGAGTTATGTTATCAGTATAATGGTGACGATGGCATTGTTGATGTCTATTCCAATAACCCCGACTTGTCTGGTATTGATAACTATGGTGATCTTAAGTTTATTCCATCTGTGGAAGACCATAAGAAATGGAAAGAATATATGTACCTTAAGAATTCTATTCCCCGACATGAGGTAGAACTTAAAGTATGGGAAGAACGTGAAAATGTTCCATTCAGAGAAAGACCAAGTTTCGCTCCGTTCTATACTCGTGAGGATATTGATGGACAAAAATTAAAGTTGGAAAATTTTGATATGAATTTTGTTGAACCTAAATCTTACATAACTAATATTGAAGAAGATGATGAATAAAATTGGAATATTTTTTGCGGGAATTGTTACCTGTATATTATCAATACTTTTTTTACCTGAATTTGTTATTTACCTTATTGGTTGTTATCAGATTGGTTCTTGGGCGGGAAAACTTATTGAAAAATTAATTAAGAGGGAATATGATGAAGGTTAGACTTAGTGAATCACAAATAACAAAGATTAATTTAACTTTGGATATATTTAAATGTCAGATTGAGTTATATAATTCAATTAATACTGATCCAAATAAATTGGATGCATTTTTCTCACTGAATAGAAATCCTTTATTTGATTTAACGGGTATCTCCTACTTCAGAACGGGATTAGAATCGGATGGTGTAATCGCAGGCGGAAAACCTGTACACGATCACTTCATACAACGTAAACAAGCAATGAAAATATTGTTTGATAAGTTGTCCAAAAATAAAGACATGACCTTGGATGAGTTTATTGTTTTCTTGGTTGAGTATGGATCAACTGTTGCAATCACTAAGGAAGAACATCAGGTGGTAACCACAAGAGCAAAGAACACAACCAAACTTAACTACGAGTTGTACGAACAATGTGGAATAGTCATTGAAGGTCTTGATAAAATGATCCCCTTTTAATAAGGGGATTTTTTGTTTTATGGGATATTTATTGTTATGAAAAAAATCGTAAGACTTACTGAAAATCAATTAACTAATCTTATAAATAAAATTGTTAATGAACATTCTGATGATAATGCATCACGGTTTTATTCAGAAATAAATGTTGAGGATTGGGTTGAGATTTCTGAAAAATGATCTCAAAAATATAAAAAATCAATTGATTGTAATAAACCTAAAGGATTTTCTCAAAAAGCACATTGTCAGGGAAGAAAAAAATAAAATAATATGAGAAAAAAATATTCAAATGAAATTATTGATAAAATTAATCTTATAAAAGAAATAATAGTATCAAGATCATTATTGAGAAACATTAGAAATGACATAAGATGGGAATTAGAAATTGAATCTGATCGTATAATCGAAAGTAAAATCTATGAGATTGTTTTATACCTTAAAGTTAGTAACCAAGATTGTAGTGACTGTGATTTTGAACCCAATGGGATATTAGAGGAAATACATAAGTACCAAAAAAGTATTTATAATTCTCTTAATAAAATAACTTTTGACCAAAATTTAAATATAGTAAAAGGTAGTGGTTCAATTAGGGGTATTACAGTTACTGAAGTTAATTATGCGAGAGATACAATAACCATTGAATATGGGATTTTTATTGATACTATTTAATAATATCATCGGTAAAATAAAAATAATAATAAAAAAATTTCACACTATTAAAACAAAAAATCAAATATCATTATTAAGAAGAACTCAAGAGTTAGAGGAAATTATTAATAATTCCATAAAGGAGTTAAATATTGATATACTAAGAGGTACGGTAGGAAATAGACCAGATAATTTTGGTGTTTATGAAAATTGGATATCAAATAGAATGTTACATGAATTTAAATTAAAAAACCCACATATTGAAATTAAAAGATGGGATTTTTTAATTTTTGTAAGTGGTATATTTAATGATATTATTAGAAAAGGTTTTAATAAAGTTAAAAATAGAAGATGAAAATATTAATAACAGAAGACCAAGATAAACAAATTCGTTCATTTCTACGAAGACTTAGTATTGCTGATAAAATTATTTCTAGATTAGACCCTAAAGATGTTTGTAAAATTTGGGATGACACAGAAAAAGACGCATCGTATTTTGTTGATGACGTTATTTTGGGAATTGTATGGGATATTAATCTAACACTTGGAATTAAAAATTCATATCATAATGAAGATCTGTATAAATTTTTTAAGGATTATGGTTATTACGATAAACTAAAAAAATTTTTTCACAAATCATTTGAATCATGCGAATAATCATAACGGAATCTCAAAGTAAAATTTTATGGTTACGTAGGAGATTGAATGACCCTGAAATGATGAATTTATTAAAGGACATTGTTATTGAAGGATTTGATTATACCGATCCTTGTAACTACGGAACTTATGATAGTTTTGAAACTAACATCGTAAACGAGTCTGCAATAACATTTATTAATTCATATAATGAACTTAGTGGTGAAGATCCACTTTTTTCATCAGATAATGCACTTGAGCATTTTGTTGTATCAGTAATTGTTAGTAGATATCGCCCCATGATCCAACGCGAATATCGAAATCGTTATTGTGAGGAAGACGATGATATCAAATCCAATTATTTCCTTCCCTAACTATTTATAAAATATGAAAATCATTATAACAAAAAAACAACTAAATCTATTAAATGAATCAAGAATTCACGGTTTAGATCATTTATATGATTCTTTAATTTTAAAGTTAAAAAAAATAGAATATATTCCTGGTGAAAATCTTGGATATAATATTATTAGACGAATAGGTAAATATCTCCAAGATAAAGATCTGATACACGAAATACTAGTTAAATCAATATATGACTATACTAATAACCTTGAGGTTAGACGTTGGATTGACTGTAAGGAAATGAGTTATGATGTTATTTTAGATATTAGTGACAAAATTCTTTACTATTATGAGGATGAATGGAACGCCGACAACGGTACAGAAGAATTAGCGGATATATTTGATCAAATACGTATTTTTTTATATGTAATATATGGTGAAATAATTAATGATTTTTGTAAAAATATTTGAGTATGAAAATCATTATAACCGAAAACCAAAACTATGTCCTTAGAAGATTACAACAATTTATTGAGATTGTTGAAAATCAGATTGAAGGATATGAACTAAATGAAAATAATACTTGGTGGTGTCGTAATTATACCGTAGATACTTTTTTTGAAAATCTAATGGATCATTCTATTCAAGAATTCATTAGGGATAATTGGAGTTTCTTTCACGATAATTCCGAAAAAGGTGGTTCGGATATGGACATCAGTATGTTAAATAAAATTGTTGAACAAAACTACGGTAATTACATTAGAAATCTTTGGGTACGTAAGTGTAGATAATATTTTTTTCATTTGTGATATATTTATTAACATGAGAAGATTAAACGAAAATGATATGAGCTTACTTATTAGAAAGGTGGTTGCCAAGTTAAAGGGGGTCTCTGACGATCAAATTAAATATAATATGAAACATGACCTACCTTGGGATTGGAAAGGGTCTAAGGAAGGTTTCTACGAAAAAATGGAACCTAGCCGTAAATATACTGGATCTAATTAATATTTATAATAAACTAATATATGAAAAAAATTGTAAGACTAACAGAAAGAGATTTAACGAGACTTATTAAAAGAACTATAAACGAAAGTTTACTACTTGAATCATCTGCCGATTCATTAAATAGAGGTCAATTAGAATCAACGTATACTAAATATAATAATTTAGGATCAGATGGTACTTTTGATGAAATATTTAAAAATGAAAGAGAACAAGGAAAAATGCCATTTATTGAATTTGTCAATGGTTGCGCCACTAAAGTATCTTTAGCTATCACCTCCGCTGGTGGAACTCTACCTCCAAGTTTCAGGGTTCAAAATGGGCCATTTAAAGGTAAAGGTATTGTAACTTCCGCAAAAAGGCTCAAAGATAAATTAATAAAACTATGGGGAAACCCTGACGTTAAAATTGATAATGTTACAAGTTTAGAAGAAGTACAACAGGAAATTGGACCAGGAAGAAGTGGTGTTTTTATATGTACCCCATGTGGTTTTGAGGGAGCTACTGGTCACGCAACAATATGGAGTTGGTGGAAGAATAACCTAAAAGGTGGTCCATTAGATGATAGTACTTACCCTGAAGAAAATGGAGGTACAATATATTTTTGGGGAGTTGGTGGAACAAATGAGGAAGTAGCAACAAAGTGTGGATATAATTCTTGGAGTGAATACCAAAAAGCAAATTATAAATGTAAAACAAATTAAAAATGAAAAAAATCGTAAGACTTACAGAAAAAGACATTAATATGTTAGTAAAAAAAATAATCAGAGAATCAGATCCTGGTGATGGGAAAAAAGATGATTTTTCAGAATATGAAGGAAGAACTGATATATATGCCGATAACAGAGGTTTTGAAAACAATAATGATTTAGAACAAAACCTAACTGAAAGAGAATTGACCCGTTTGGTTAAAACTATTATCCGAGAAGGGTATGAAGATGATTATACTGCAAGTGGTTTAGATACAATAAGGGATGTTTCTCATTCATTATTAAAATCAAAAGGTTTTAGTCATAGAGGTAAAGACGATGAAGGTGAATTCTACATTGTATTTGACGGTGAGAAATTCTATGAGGATGATTTTGAAATAGCTGATCACAATGATATCGGAAAAATCCCGAGAGTTGAGGATGGCAAATTGATTATTGCAAATCCTGCTTGGGGGGCATAACCAAAAACTAAAAACTAAAAATAATTTTAACCCCATCCTTAAGGGATTGGAAAGGATCTAAGGAAGGTTTCTACGAAAAAATGGAACCTAGCCGTAAATATACTGGATCTAATTAATATTTATAACATATGAAAAAAATTATAAGATTAACAGAAAGAGACATTAATACATTAGTAAAAAAAATCATTAATGAGAATTCCACATTTGCTGGAATTAAAGGATTTTTTTCTGGTGATGGATATAATTATTCAAAATATAAATATGAAATAAATGATGTTGTTAATGGTATTCAAAAAAAATTAATAACTGATAACGAACTTAAAGAAAAATTATTATTAATTTATAATAATTTAAATGAATCATCGGCTAGTAATATTCAAAAAGATCAATTGATGGTCATAATTTCTCGTTTATATATTACAATTAAAGATACTAATTATGAAATTAATAATTTAATAAGAAAGTTAAATTAATTATAATACCAACCAATTTAACGGTGGTATTAATGAATTAATTGACCGTGAATTTGATGATGTTGAACCATCTGACGTTGTTTGTATATTGTCTAATATATTGAAACATCATGAAGGTAAGGTATATAGAAAGAAACACAATATTAATCCTATTAGTAAAGATGAAGTACTTAGAAACTTTAAAAGATTATAATTTAAAATAATTACAGGACCCTACCTCATCAGTGGGGTTTTTGATTTATATGGTATTTATATTATATGAAAATAATAATAACAGAATCTCAAAGTAGAATTTTATGGTTACGTAGGAGACTAGAAGATGAAAGGTTACAAGATGATATGGAAGTTATTTTTTTTGATATTATGGATAATATTAGTGCTTGTGGATACGGTAAATTAATTGATTACTCAAATGAGGTTTTAATTTTATGTAAAGAAAATTTTATTAATCAGTATGATGAACTTGGTGGGTACGGAGATGATTATTGGAAACTTGAACTTTTTGTTATAGATTTATTTAAAGAATATTACGTAAAAATAATAGAAAATAGTTGGTATGGTAGAATATGCGACGAAGATAATGATGATGATAATTGGGAATATTAAAAAAGAAAAGATGAAAATAATAATAACAGAAATACAGAGTAAAACAATTATTAAAAGATTAAGAAGGATACAGGAAGTTAGGGACACAATAGAATATCAAACTGAAATCCAAGATCCGTGTAATTTTGATGATGGTGATGAGTATGCTGATTTTTGTATTGGCGAAGGGATTAGTTTCTTTTATGGTGATGAAAACTATGAGAGAAAGGATGATATTTTTGCTTATGAGGATGTGAATGAAGATGGTGGTAGAGAGGTTATTGAAAATTTAATGAATGAAGAATTTTATGATTACTTAGTCGGTCTTTGGGAGGGATCAGAATGTTAATATCATGAAAATAATTTTAACTGAAGACCAAATTGAGTTTATACGTAGATATAAAAAAATCAAAGAACTTGTTGATGAGGGGATTGATGTGTTAAGTAATGATGAAGAAGTGTGTGGATATACTTATAGTGAATTTATTGAGGAAATATGTTGGCAAGTAAGTGATAAAATTGGACATTTAAATTTACCTACCGATACTGTTGGAATGATTGACAACGTTCACAAGTGGGTTAGAAATTATTTTGGTCTTTTTATAAGAGAAGAATTTAATAGAATAATAGAGGACCATAATTGTGATGAAGGATTTGACGATGCCAACGAGGACTATTTATCGAGTTCAATTTTTGGTGTTGACAATATACAGGAATCGGATAACTATCAAGATGATGAAGATGATAATAAATATTATTCTTCATTAAAGAGTTCACTTATTAGGAGACACAATATTATAATGGAAGAGATGTACCATTATATTAATAACCTTATTGATTGTGATGAATACCTAAATGGCGTTGATGAATTTAAAGACCATATTCTTGAACAAGTTTCAGATGTTATGATGTATACCCATAATATAGATAACTGGTTGTGGGAGGACTTATATGATATGTTAAACAATCTAATTGGAGAACAAATAAACGATTATTATATTTCTTGGACTAGAAAACATTGTTAACATGAAAGTAATAATAACAGAAAATCAACATAAGTTTATTAGAAGATACCAAGAAATTGAGGATGGTATATGGGATTTTATTTTAACCCATAAATTAAATGTTATGGATACCTTTGATGGTTTTTTAACTGAAATTTGTTGGGATGTCGCTCAAGATGTTGTTAGTAAAATGAATATACCTGAAGAAGATTATGTTACGTATAGAAATCAATTAATACGTTTCATAAAAAATAATTTCTACGAGGAATTAAAAAAGTTTTGGGATAGAAATCATTATTGGTCTGACAGTAAAAACATTAATGAGTCTTACGATAAAATAATCTTTCAAAGACGATACCAACAAATTAGTGAGTTTATTGATAGAGCTCTTTCACGATTTTTTGACATTTGTTTATATACTGATGTAATTGATTTTGTGGATCGTGTGATGGATTACACCGCCGATAATTTATATGATTCTTTATTTAATTACAATTGGGATGATCAAGACAAGTTTTATCAACCTATGTATGATTTTATTTCTGAGCACTTTAGTGATAGAATCCATAAATTCTATGAAGATAGTAAACATTATTGTATCGATGAGGATGGTAATTGGATAAATTAAAAAAATAAGATATTTATAAAATAAAAAAAAATGGCAAAAACAAGAAAAGAAGGTAAACCTAAACGAAATCGTATAAATCTTGCAAAAAATTTAAAAAGGATTAATAAAACCGAAGAGACGATAAAAAGACTAAAAAATAAAAAATAACTTAATCCCTCCACAAGAGGGATTTTTTATTTCCTTGTAATTTGTATTATCTACTAAAAAAAATTTCTGAATAAAACCATGTATGTATTTATATGTATGAAAACACAAATAAATGAAGAGTTAAATTTGATTAAATATCTTTTTAACTATGAAAAAGGTAAAGTAATATCTGAACAAAATAATATATTACTAACAGAAACTGATGGTAGAACTATAGAAGAATATCCTGATTGTGTAAGACAATTTGGAAAACCTACTGTTGGAGGTGGAAACCAATATTCTATTGATGGGACGGGAGATTTTAAGAATAACATGTTTTTCAGCAATAATAGAGTAATGAAACCAGATAAAACTATGGATAATTATTTTTGTACTGCGGAAGGTTCACCTAAAATAGGTAAACCTGATCCTTCCGAAAGACAGTCAATTTTATTATCTAACGCTAAGAAATGTGGGTGGGGTAATGACATAAAAGGTTATGAAGCGTCAGGATGGAAGTGTGATAGTAAAATGAGTTCAAAATCAGCTTTATCATCTACCGCAATGAATATACAAAAAAAATTAATAGAATTAAAAAAAGATATTGGACCAAGGGGTGCTGATGGTAAAATTGGTCCAGAAACAATGAAAGCAATTTGGGACGTAATCAAATACGTTAAATAACAATATAATCCCTCCAAAAGAGGGATTTTTTATTTCCTTGTAATTTGTATTATCTACTATTATAGGGAAATGAAAAAAATTATAAATTTTACCCCAACAGGTACCCAAACAAATAGAGAAAATTCAAATGCTCCGTTATTACCTAATGAGATTATTGAGGAAGTTCATGAGGCGTATGAGTTAGGGATTACTATGGTTCACGTACATGCTAGAGAACCTAAAGATTTATCAAACACGTATAAAAAAGATGTTTATCAACCAATAATTGAAGGTATAAGAAAACATTGTTCAGATTTGGCAATATGCGTATCGTTAACAGGAAGATTACATCCTGAATTTGAGAAGAGATCTGAAGTTTTAGAATTATATCCTGACATGGGTTCCTTAACTATGTCATCAATTAATTTCCCTAAGTCAGCTTCTGTTAATGAACCTGAGATGATATTAAAGTTAATAGAAAAGATGGATCAATATGGGGTAATACCTGAGATTGAATGTTTTGATTCTGGTATGATTAATTACACTAATTATTTAATTAAAAAAGGTATACTAAATGGGCCTCACTATATTAATATGATTTTTGGAAACATATATAACGCACAAAATGATCCCGCAACTTTATCTTCAATAACTAATAATTTACCATTAAATGCTAAAGTTTGTTTTGGGGGTATTGGTAAAGATCAATTAAATTCTAATGTTTTAGGTTTAATTTATGGTGATGGGGTTAGAGTTGGATTAGAGGATAATTTATATATAAGGGATAAAGAATTAACAACAAACTTAGAGTTGTTAGGTAGAGTTCATAGAATTATGAATGAAATGGAATTAAGTGTTTTAACACCAAATAAATTTAAAGAATTAGGGTATGTCAACAAAAGAAATAATAATATTAGGTTACAGTGATGCTTATGTCACTATGATATTTGATATGTTTAAGAGTAAAGGGGTAAAATTTAAAATACTTGATAATTTTAACTTATTTAATAAAGAAAGAATTCATAATAAAAATATAAATTATGAAATTATTTATGAGTTGGAGGAGGGTAACCATTTTTTATATGGATCCGCAAAAACATCTACGAGAAAGAAGTTAATTGAGACATTCAACGTAGATAAGAGTAAACTTACAACAATCATAAGTAAAAAGTCTTTTGTATCTAAAACAGTTAGTGTTGGTAAAGGTTGTATAATAAATCCAATGTGTTCTATTGCCGGTAAAACAATTATATCGGATAATGTTTATATCAATAGATCAGTATCTATTGGTCACCATACTTTTATTGGGGAAAACACATCCATAAATCCAGGTGCGAACATTTCAGGTAACGTTATAATTGGTAAGGATTGTCAAATAGGTGTTGGTACAACTATTATTGATAATGTTACCATCGGTAATAACGTAATAATTGGTGCAGGATCTGTTGTTACAACAAGTATTCCTAATAATGTTGTTGCATATGGTAGTCCATGTAAAATAATTAGGGACAATAACGGATAACAATATGTTACATATTATTACACCATTATATAGATTTGATTTAATTGATAGAGTATATGGGTCAATTTTTAGGAATGACGATATAACTTGGCACATATCATATTCTAATAAAAGAGAATTACCTGATTTACCATTTTTAAAAAATAATAACCAAATTAAAATTTATCCTGTGGATTGTGAGGATAGTGACACAACCTCAAAAAGAAATACCATATTAAGTAAGATAAAAGACGGGTATTTTTGTTTCTTGGATGATGACACAATATTTCACGAAAATATGTATATGAAATATTTGGAATGTGTGGAACATAATTTTAGAGGTATGTTAGTTGGAGAACAGATTGATAAATATGGTAAGATAAGAATTATTGCTAGTAAACCAGTATTTTGTCATATTGATACAGGTAATGTTATATCTCACCATAAATGTTTAGAACAATGTGTTTGGCCAAAAACCAATATTAAGGGAGTAAACCAAAAGGATTTTCTTTTTTGGGATTCTGTTTATAATTATTACAATAAGAAATGTGCGATTTGGAATCAAACAATAAGTATATATAACAAATTAAATTAATAAAAATTATTATGAACGAAAATCAAAAAGCACAACAGTACGACAGATTTATGTACGAGTATGACAAACTAAGTAATCAAGTATCTTCAATTAAAGGTGAGAATTTTGAACTTAACGATAGTCAAAGACAACGTATCCATGAATTGGAAAAGAAAATGAGATTCATTATGGAGTCAGCTTCTAAATTGTAAATATTTTACAAACTCACTTATATTTATATAGTAAATCAATTATATGAATAAGTTTGTACGACTAACAGAATCTAATTTAACTAAAATTATTAAAAACATTTTAAATGAAAATGAATTTTTGGATGAGCCAAGAGATAATTCATTTACAGTTGAACCAAATGTTAGGATGATCCCAAGAGAAAAACAAATACAAAATATGTTTGGTAAATACGAGGATCAGATTCCAAATGATGTATTAAGATATATGAGAAAAAATCCTCAGTTGATGATGGATAGACTTGCAATAATATATGGTGATAACTTTATTGAGTACGCAGAAAAGGCTTATGTTAAAAATATGAAATTATGGAAAGACGAATATTAAATGAAGAATTAAATATGATGAAATACCTCGTTTCTTATAAAAGAGGAGTCATTATATCAGAACAGACGGATATCGACTCAGAAGAGTCGGGAATGGGATCTATGGAGAAAGAAAAGATCAAATCCATGTTTGAAAAAGAAGTTGTTAATGATTCTTCATTGGGTGAGGTTGCAAGTAATGTACCAAGTGTTGATGATATTATATCTAATGATCAGGTTTGTGATATTGTTACAGGTAACCAAGAAAATGATAATATCATTTCAAAAGTTAAGTCTGAGTTAGTTAGACTAAAAAAAGAAAAAGGATCAAACTCATTATGGGAAGTTCTTAAGAATGTTAAGAAAGGTATAAAAATGGCAATAGTTAAAAATAACTCAGGAGACACATCAGAACCTGAAGAACTTGACGAACAAATTGTAACAGGTGGTATAATGATTGGTACAGTTATGGTAGGTTGGTCCGCATTAATTGCAATTGGTGCAATTTTACTTATAATTATCATTGCTATTATTGTAATAAAAAATAGTGGTAACGGAAGTGGATGTAGAAAAAACCTTAAGTGGGGTGAAGTATAACGAAATATAACATAATTTTATTAAATAAAAAATCACGGCAAGGTTCGGGTACTAAACCTAAATATAATGATCAAACTAAAACCGTTGCATTTCAATGTCCATTGTCAAAGAAAGTTGTTGGTATTAAGAAATACCAACAACCTCAAGTTCAAAAATTAATTTTTTACCGGCCAATGGGTGATTGGCATCAATTACCACAACATCATCTTTAACTTCCATAACTTTTACGAAACTAGGCCCCATAGGTCCTTCCGTTTGTAAAACTTGACCAATAAAAACCCCTTCAGGAACTTTATCCTTAGTAATTTCAATGATCATATCTTCAACATGCTCACCATAAGCATCAAGAGGTTCGATCTCAATTGTTTTTTTATCGCCTTCTAACATATCAATAAGACCTGACTCAAAACCTTTAATGAGTTGTCCTTGACCTAAATTTGTTGTTAATGGTTCTCTTCCTTCGGACAAAGATGTGTCAAAAATTGTTCCATCTTCTAATTTTCCTGTGTAATGTACAATAACGGTACTGTTATTTAAAACTTTTTTCATAATATATTTTTTTTTAAGTATAAAATATATATTTAATAATGTAAAAGCAAAATAACGATATATTTATTATAAAACTATAAATTATGAAAAGTCTAATAAGTGAAGAAGAAAAATTAAGAATACGTTATATGCATATAAATAAAAAAAATTCATTACTAAAAGAGGATAATAATCCTAATGGTTTTGCAGGTTTACTTCCTATTCCATCAGGGGCACCCGTAAATACAGATATTAATACAAATACTGTTGGTACTTGTACTGGAGCTCCTGAACTTAAAACATTAGAAGATGAAGGTAAATTCAGAACATGGGTAAAAACCACATACGCTAATAATTTGGTTAGTGGTATTAAATTATCCGATAAAAGATGGAAAAATCCACCAACTGTTTTTTGTAATAAAGCATTATCTAAGTTATGGAAATCAATTGAGCCGGTGTCACAAAAAACCTATGGTCAATTATATCTTCAACAAATAATTAAATAAAAAATATAAAATATGACAAAAATAATTAAATTAAATGAAAACGATCTTAAAAGAATTGTTATTAAAGTTCTTAATGAAAGACGACTTAATGAGGAAGATGTTACGAACGGTTTGGTACCTGGCGCCATCACAAGAGACGTTGCGGATCAATTAAAATACGCAGACAGTTCAGCATCAGACCCTCTGGATATATTTGAATCTATTTGTAATGTATGTACATCAGGTTCAGATGGTTTAGGACCATTAACTCAAAGTGAATCTACATTAAATGGTATTGCTGAAAAAATTTATTTGGCTATAGAGGAGGGGCAAAACTTTGTATCATTCGGTGGTGGAACTAATGAGAAAAAAGTGGCAAATGGTATACGTAATACTAAAAGTTTTCCCGATTTCTGTTATATGATAAATAGTTATAGTAGTAAATTTGAGGACTTTTTTGATTCTATGGATGGAGATTTTGATTCAGATAGTGATTCAAGACTTTATTTGTTATCTCCTGTGGCTGATGTTATTAGATATAGTACTAAATTAGTTGATAAAAAAGTTGTAGACCCTATAAAAGTAGACCCTAAAAAAGATGATGACTTGTTAATAACCGCAAAAAAATGTGGTTGGGATACAATTGAGGCTTATAAAAAATCTGGATGGAAATGTGAAGATCCCACCCCAGGTGGTGGAGGTGAGAAAGATAATTGGAATATGTATATGTGTGTTATAGAACACCCTAAATCTATTGGTGAAAAATTTGACAATGGTAAAAGAACTCGTTTTAGAATAGGTGCGGACTATTATATGGGTAATGGCAAAAAAATACGTAAAGGTGTAGAATTAGATTATTCGTGTGAAGATAAAGAATTTGAAGGTATTAGTTTTGTAGAAAAAGAAAATAATACAGTTAATAAAAGACCAATAGATTCTGATGTAACTGACATACAAAAATTTTTAACTGATGAAGGGTATGACATTTCAAATGATGGTGAGATAGGAATAGAAACCTCAGGTGCAATTATTGATTATATTGTTGATAATAATTCAAACGAATTTAAACCAGCATCTGTTTTAGAACTTCAAAAGAAAATTAATATTTGTTATTCTAAAAAAATTGCAGAAGATGGTAAAGTTGGTCCTGAAACATTAAACGCTATCGCGGACGCATTGGAATCAGCACAAGACGGAGAACTTTGCAAATAAAATGCATATAATACTCACAGAGAGTCAATATGGTATTCTTATTGAAAATCAAGAAGAGGTTGATAGAATATTAGATAAAATTGGTGACGGTGGGTATGAATCTTTAAGTGTTAATGAAAAAAGATACTTAGACTCATTTTCTAAACATAAAGGAAGACCTGATGAGTTTGTTGATCCTTCTGAAAGTTATGACAATAGAGAAGGTGAGAAATTTATATCTTCCTTTAATCATATCCCAAAAATAGAATTTGTTTTTGATTACGAAGAAGAAACTGA